>OMED01000141.1_pt1 | contig 43079 bp, 37 predicted proteins | sample 1673411 | NCBI WGS metagenome assembly OMED01 (sample SAMEA103958110, study PRJEB25191) | human gut metagenome | reverse complement strand
TGCGCGAAACGCGCCTTTTGCGGCGTATGTTTTCTTATGCCAGGCGGCCTAAAGGGACTGTTCTTTTTTTGCTATGCTTTCTCCCAGTCCGCGGTGAGGGTGACAGAGACGGTGGTACGCCAGTCCGTTTCGCCGTCGGCGGTTTTGGCGAAGAAGGCGGAGGCGGGCAGAAGGTCCACCCTCTCCCCTGCCGCGTTCAGCCAGCCGGCGAAGCGATAGCCGTCGCGCACCGGCTGCGGGTAGGCGCACAGGTACACGTTGCCGCCGGAGGCCATAGGCACCGCCGCGTCATAGGTGACGGCATTAACGCCGTCGTCCAGGGTCAGGGACCAGGGGTAGCGGCTCTGCTCCGTCAGCCGCCAGGCGGCGCGGAGCACGATCGACCTCTCCCCTGTATCTCCGGGTCTGATGGACGCCGCGAAGTCCGCTGTCAGGGGGTCCGGCACCGTCGTCCAGACCTTTCCGCCGGCGGTGTCATACCGGCCCGCCCAGCCCAGGAACGCATAGCTGCCATCGGACGGCGTCTCCGGCTGGGGCAGCGCCAGGGGCGTATCGGACAGCGCGGCCATGTCCACGGTACCCTCGGCCAGGATCAGGGGCACGCCGCTGTCGTCGAAGGTATCGTTGTATATGGTATAGTGCAGAACACCGGCAAGGGGCTCCGGTTCCGGCGGAACATACGGCTCCTGCTGGACCGGCGGGGGGACGGGATCCTCCGCTGTGCCGCCGCCGGTGACGGCCACCGCCGTCATGGCCGACAGGCCCACCAGCATGATGGCGATCTTTTTCCACTTGGCGGTCTTCTTTTTCAGCGCGGCGGCACTTTCCGCGGCGGAGGCCTCGCCGGGAAGGACGGTGTCCGGCGGCAGGACCTCCGGCGGGAGGGCAGCGCACTCCGGTGGAGGGGCGGCGTGCTCCTGCGCCAGGGTGAACTCCTTGTTCTTCTCTTCCATGGCTTATTTCATGTGTACGTCCATCTGAGGGAAGGGGCACTCCACACCCAGACGGCGGAAGCCCAGCAGCAGCTCACGGTTCAGGGCGCGGGCGCCGGCGTAGATGTTCTTCTCCGCCACCTTCACCCAGAAGCGCAGGACGATGCCGGAGGCGTCCAGCGTCTGGACGCCCAGGTACTGGGGCGTATCCAGCATCACGTCGCCCCGGGCGCGGAAAATCTCCTCCAGCAAGGTGGGCAGCTGCGCCTCCAGCTTCTCCAGGTCTGTCTCATAGGGGATGGAGATATCGCTGACAGACCAGGAGTTGTTATCGGAACGGTTGAGGATATTCTTCATCTCCGAATTGTTGATGATCTTCACATTGCCGCCGCCGTCGGTGATGGAGGTGGTGCGGATTCCGATCTTGGTGACCACGCCCCGGAAACCGTTGACCTCCACGATGTCGCCCACGTTGTACTGGTTCTCCAGCAGCATGAAGGCGCCGATGACCACGTCAGCGATGAGGCTCTCGGCGCTGAAGCCGACCACCAGGGCCAGCACGCCGACGCTGGCGATGATGGTGCCCACGTTAACGCCCAGCAGGGACAGACTCTGGCAGACGATGATGATGCCGGCCACATATTTGACCAGGCTGCTCAGCAGCGACAGCACAGACCCGCCCCGGTGGGTGCGGGGCTTGATACCGTGCAGAATGAAGATGACCAGGTTGGACACCAGCAGCACCAGCAGGACCATGACAGCCAGCTTCAGCAGGGCGGTGAGCTTCAGAGAAAAAACAGCCTTCAGCTCCGTGAAGTCAACGATGTCGGTGAAATAGCCCAGGGCCACCACCGCCGCCAGAAGCAGCAGGTAGACAAGCATACGCACAGGTGACTTTTTTGTGCCATCGGATCTCATATCAAGTGACCTCCCCGTTTCATTTGTGTCAATGGTATCTTACCACAAAGTGACAGAAAGTGCAATGAAATACCGGCTGTGTCCACTGGCGGAAAACGGAAATACGCCGCAAAATGCGTGAAGAATGGCGGCGCGGTACCGGGAATGACCGGTGGACGGATTTTTTATAAAAGAGCTCTTGACAATGGCGCCGCAAGGTATTATAATCGGCGCTCTGAGAGAGATAATTGTCTATACTACACAAAAGGAGGGAGCGATTTCTGTGAAAACAGCACATAAAAGAAGGGAGCCCATCGACCTGACCCAGGGGCCGTGCTGGAAGGTGATCCTCCTGTTTTCTCTGCCGGTGATCCTGTCCTACCTTTTGCAGCAGGTGTACTCCATCAGCGACGCGGCCATCGTTGGTCAGACGCTGACCGCCGCCGAGGTAGCCGGTGTCAACGATACCAATTCTCTGGTGTTCATCTTTTTGCAGTTCGCCTTCGGCGTCAGCGCGGGCTTCTGCGTCATCACGTCCTACTATGTGGGCATGCACGACGAACGGGGCGTGCGCCGCTCGCTGGCCACGCAGATCCTTCTGTCGGCGGCGCTGACGGTGGCACTGACGGCCCTGGCGCTGGTGCTGCTGGATCCCATGCTGGCGTGGATCAACGTAACGCCGGACAACCACGAGGTGTACACCGCGGCGCACACCTACTGCGCCATCATCTTCGCCGGTATCGGCGCGCAGCTGTTCTACAACTTTATCTGCTCGTTCCTGCGGGCCATGGGCGACTCGGTGACGCCGCTGGTGTTCCTGCTGTTCTCCACGATACTGAACGTGGGGCTGGACCTGCTGTTCATTCTGTCCTTCCGCTGGGGCGTGGCCGGTGCGGCCGGCGCCACGGTGCTGGCGCAGCTGGTCAGCACCATCGGCTGCTTTGTCTACGCCTTTGTGCGCTATCCGGTGCTGCGCCTGCACAGGGCCGACTGGCGCATCACCATGATGGATGTGAAACGGCACCTGACCCGCGGCATCCCCCTGGGCCTGCAGTTCTCCGTGCTGGCGGTGGGCATCATCGTCATGCAGGGCGGCGTGGTGAAGTTCGACATGCGGGACGGCGTGATGGTGTCCAACGCGGCGCAGAACGGCTTTGGCGCGGCCAACCGGCTGTTCAATCTGGTGGCCACGCCCATGAACGCGCTGGGCGGCGCCATGACCAGCTTCACGGCGCAGAATCTGGGCGCAGGTCAGTACGACCGCATTCGCCGGGGCACGCTGCAGGCGCTGGGCATGGTGTCCATTCTGGCGATTCTGGCGGCGGGCACGGGTCTGCTGCTGACAAGGGGCGACTTCTGCTACCATGTGTTCCTCAGCGCCGACAAGGTGACGCCGGACGCGGTGCGCTACGGCAACTCGCTGCTGTATGTGGACTTCTCCATGTACCTGTTTCTGGGCTTCGTCTTTGTGGTGCGCAACTGCGTGCAGGGCATCGGGCGCAGCGGCTTCGTGCTGGGCGCAGGCGCGGCAGAGCTGGTGGCGCGTATCACCGTGTGTCTGGTGCTGCCGGGGCTGTTTGCCGGCGGCGCCGTCAGCGCCGATGCACCGGCCATGGCCTTCTACGCCCTCTGCGCCGCCGACCCCATGGCGTGGATCGCGGCGGATACGGTGCTGTGCATCCCCTTCTTCCGCAACATCATCAAGAGCGACTACCGGTATTTGCGGCACAGCCGTCTGTGACAGCCGCCCTCTCTCATCCCCGGCACAGTGTGCCGGGGATTTTTTCGTTTTAGGAAAAATCAACCAATCAAATTGGACCGTTTGCCGCACAAATAACGTTAAAAACCAGGCAATTTACGATAATTTCCTCTTATGAAAACAATCTTTTTTCTTATGTTGACTTTTGGTGGATTTTGTGTCATTCTTTTGTTTAACTTATAATTTCCAAGCTCCGCGCGGACACGCTTCCGCGCAGTGCAGACGGAAGGAGTGACCCCCTTGAGCAGACTCGACATCAAGAACCCAAGCCGCGCCCAGACCGTGGTGGATAATCTCTACCGGGACGTGGAGCGCCGCATCGCCGCCAGTCCTCCGGGCCTCTGTCCGGTGGATATGTCCCTGTCGTTTTTGCAGCTGTGCCACGCCCAGTCCTGCGGCAAGTGCGTGCCCTGCCGTATCGGTCTGGGGCAGCTGAGCAAGCTCATCGCCACCGTGCTGGACGGCACCGCCGACATGGGCACCCTGGCCATTATCGAGAAAACGGCGCGGACCGTGGTGAACACCGCCGACTGCGCCATCGGGCGCGACGCCGCCCGACTGGTGCTGGACGGGCTGGAGGGCTTCCGGGATGACTACGAGGAACACATCCTGCACCACCGCTGTCTGGCGGGCTTGCAGCTGCCGGTGCCCTGCGTGGCCCTGTGTCCCGCCGGTGTGGACGTACCCGGCTATATGGCCCTAATAGGCGAGGGACGCTGCGCCGACGCGGTGCGGCTGATCCGTAAGGACAATCCCTTCCCCGTGGCCTGTGCTTACATCTGCGAGCACCCCTGCGAGGCGCGGTGCCGCCGGAATATGATCGACGATGCCATCAACATCCGCGGGCTGAAGCGCTACGCCGTGGACACTGCCGGAGACGTGCCCCAGCCGCCCTGCGCGCCCCCTACCGGAAAAAAGGTGGCCATCGTGGGCGGCGGCCCCAGCGGTCTGAGCTGCGCCTATTACCTGGCACTGATGGGCCACAAGGTGACGGTATTCGAGGAACGGGAGAAGCTGGGCGGTATGCTGCGCTACGGCATCCCCAACTACCGCTTCCCCCGGCACCTGCTGGACGCGGAGATCGCCTCTATCCTCTCTCTGGGCATCGAAGCACACACCGGCGTGACCGTGGGTACGGACATCTGTGTGCAGGAACTGCAGCGGGAGTACGACTGCCTGTACATCGCCATCGGCGCCCATCAGGACAAGAAAGTGGGCATCCCCGGCGAGGACAGCAAGAACGTGATGTCCGCGGTGGAGATGCTGCGCTCCATCGGTGACGACGTGATGCCGGACTTCTCCGGCAAACGGGTGGTTGTCATCGGCGGCGGCAATGTGGCCATGGATGTGACCCGCAGCTCCATCCGCCTGGGGGCGGAGAAGGTGACATGCGTGTACCGCCGCCGCATTGAGGACATGACAGCTCTGCCGGATGAGATAACGGGTGCTATGGCCGAGGGCGCGGAGATCGCCGCCCTGATGGCCCCCTCCCACATTGAGGCCGATGAGGACGGCAATGCCGCCGCGCTGTGGGTGCAGCCCCAGATCATCGGCGAGGCGGACAAGTCCGGGCGGCCCCGGCCCAACAAGGCCGACCTGCCGGAGGTACGCATCCCGGCGGATATCATCGTGGTGGCCATCGGCCAGGGCATCGAGATCCAGGGCTTCGAGCAGGCGGGCGTACCCATCAAGCGCGGTACGTTCGTAGCGGGACTGTCTGGCCAAGTGGGCGACATGGATAACGTATTCGCCGGTGGTGACTGCGTCACCGGGCCGGCCACCGCTATCCGCGCCATTGCCGCCGGCAAGGTGGCGGCAGCCAACATCGACGAGCACCTGGGCTTCCGGCATGAGATCAAGGTAGAACTGGACATCCCGGCACCGCGGCTGAACAACCGCGCGCCCCACGGCCGAATAAACACCACGGAGCGCGAGGCCTGCGAGCGCCGGTGCGACTTTGAGGATATCGAGTGCGGGCTCACCGAGGAGGGCGCGCGGACCGAGGCGTCCCGCTGCCTGCGGTGCGACCACTACGGCTACGGCATTTTCCGGGGAGGGAGGAACGAGAAATGGTAACTCTGACCATCGACGGGCGGACCGTATCGGTGCCGGAAGGCACCACCATTCTGGAGGCGGCCCAGACCCTGCGGATCAGCATCCCCACCCTGTGCTATCTGAAGGACATCAACGAGATCGGCGCGTGCCGCATCTGCATGGTGGAGGTGGAGGGCTATGCACGGCTGGTGCCCTCCTGCGACAGCGCTGTCAGCGAGGGCATGGTGGTGTACACCAGCTCACCCCGTGTCCGCGAGGCCCGGCGAGTCAATCTGCGGCTGCTGCTGAGCCAGCATGAGACGAAATGCACCAAGTGCACCCGCAGCGGCAACTGCAAGCTCCAGCAGCTGACCAACGACTATAACCTGCTGGGCGACCACTATATCGACGACCTGAAGAACATCCCCACGGACTACTCCAATCCGGTGGTGCGTATCGAAAACCGCTGCGTGAAGTGTATGCGGTGCATCCAGGTATGCGAAAAGATCCAGGGCATGGGCATCTGGGACCTGATGGGCACCGGTACTCGCACCACCGTGGGCGTGGCCCACACCAGGACCCTGGGTGAGAGCGACTGCACCTTCTGTGGCCAGTGCATCACCCACTGTCCCGTGGGCGGTCTGCAGGAGCACGACGACACCGGCAAGGTGTTCGACGCGCTGGCGAACAAGGACCGGATCACCGTGGTGCAGGTCGCACCGGCGGTGCGGGCGGCCTGGGCAGAGTTTTATCATCTGGACCCCAAGTTTGCCACGGCGGAGCGCATGGTGACGGCGCTGAAGACCATGGGCTTCGACTATGTATTCGACACAGACTTCGCCGCCGACCTGACCATCATGGAGGAGGGCAGTGAGTTCATCGAGCGCTTTACCCACCGGAACAAATATCACTGGCCCATGTTCACCAGTTGCTGTCCCGGCTGGGTGCGGTTCCTGAAGGGACAATTCCCGTCATATACGGAAAACCTGTCCACCGCCAAGAGCCCCCAGCAGATGTTCGGTGCCGTCGCCAAGAGCTACTTTGCCCAGAAGATCGGCGTGGACCCCAAGAAGCTGTTTGTGGTGTCCATCATGCCCTGCACCGCCAAGAAGGCGGAGTGTGCGCTGCCCACCATGAAGGACGAGCAGGGCGACCCGGACGTGGATGTGGTGCTGACCACCCGCGAGATCGTGCGGATGCTGCGGGGCGAACAGATCAATCCCGCGGTGCTGCCAGAAACACCCTTTGACAGTCCGCTGGGCACCGGCACCGGCGCGGCGGTGGTCTTCGGCGCCACCGGCGGCGTGATGGACGCGGCTCTGCGAAGCGCGTACTATCTCATTACCGGCAAGGAACCGAAGCCGGACGCCTTCTCCGCCATACGCGGTATGGACAGCTGGAAGGAGGCCGTATTCACCATCCCCGGCGCGGGCAACGTCCGCGTGGCAGTGGTCAGCGGACTGGGCAACACCCGTAAGCTGATGCACGCCATCGACGAGGGCGATGTGGATTACGACTTCGTTGAGGTGATGGCTTGTCCCGGCGGGTGCGCCGGCGGCGGCGGGCAGCCCATACACGACGGGCAGGAGCTGGCGGCATATCGCGGCGATATCCTGTGGAGCATCGACAAGAGTGCCAAGGTGCGGTTCTCCCACCGGAACAAGGACGTGCAGGCGCTGTACCGGGAATTCCTGAAAGCTCCGCTGGGCGAAAAGTCCCACCATCTGCTGCACACCGACCACAACGGCTGGAAGATGCCCAACGAAAAGTAAAAGGAAGGCCCTCGCGGGCCTTCCTTTTTATGAAGCGCTTGCAAAAGAGGACCGCCGGCGGCGGTCCTCTTTTTTCTGTATTTTACTCGCCCATGGGCGCGCCGCAGTGGGGGCAGAACTTACTGTCGCTGGCGGCGCCGCAGACGGGGCAGACCTTGAAGGTCACCTCAGACTCGTCCACCGCCGGCTCGTCCTTCCGGGGCTTGCTGGCCTCCAGCTGGGCGATACGCTCCTTGCTGGCGTTGACGGCAGCCACCACGTCCTTGACGGCGTCGGGGACGTCGCTCTGGTGCTCCGCCACGAACCACTCGCCGATGGCGCGGTAGTTCTTCTCCAGCTCGCGCTGCTCGTTCATAATAGCCATATTGGTCTTGGCGGTGTCACTGAGGGTCTGGGCCTTGTCCGCGGCCACTTCGGCCAGGTCCTTGGCCTTGTCCACGGCGATGCCGGCGTACTCCTGCGCCTTCTTGCTGATGTCATTGAGAATACCCATAGTTACTACTCCTTTCCATATCTCCCGGCTCCGCCGCCGCGTACACACGCGGGACAGTGCACGGCATATATTCCTGTTGACGCCAGTATAGCGCGTTTTTTCAGCGGTTGCAAGCGCTATATGGCGAAATTTACACACTGTTTACTTAATGCTCTATCCAGTCAGCGGCCCGGGAAACAGCCCGTTTCCACAGACGGTAATAGGCGTCGCAGTCCGCCTGCGGGCGCTCCGGCAGGAACATCCTCTGGCTGCGGCGCAGGGCGGCGATCTCGTCCATATCCCGCCAGAAGCCGCAGCTCAGCCCCGCCAGCGCCGCCGCGCCGAAGGCGGTGGTCTCCACCATCTCCGGCCGATCCACAGGGATACGCAGCAGATCTGCCTGCATTTGCAGCAGCACATCAGAAACGCTGGCCCCGCCGTCCGCCCGCAGAAGGGCAATATCGCAGCCGGCATCCTGGCGCATGGCCAGCATCAGGTCTGTGACCTGGGCAGCGATACAGCTGAGCACCGCCCGGGCGATGTGCGCCCGTCCTGTGCCCCGGGTGACGCCCAGAATAGCGCCCCGGGCGTACATATCCCAGTAAGGCGCACCCAGGCCCGTGAAGGCCGGTACCACCACCACGCCGCCGCTGTCCGGCACTGTGGCGGCCAGCACGTCGATCTCCGGCGCCGAGGAAATGATACCCAGCTCATCCCGCAGCCATTGGATGGTGCTGCCGGCGTTGAACACACTGCCCTCCAGGGCATAGGTGGTCTTTCCGTCCACCTGCCACGCCACGGAGGTGAGCAGCCCCGCCCGGGAGCGCACAGGCTTTTCGCCCACGTTCATCAGGGTGAAGCAGCCGGTGCCGTAGGTGTTCTTGGCTTCGCCGGGAGCGAAGCAGGTCTGGCCGAACAGGGCGGACTGCTGATCGCCCGCCGCGCCGCAGACCGGGACGCCCGCCAAGGACTCCAGCCCCGGGATACTGGGCTGCACCGTGCCGTAGACGGCGCTGTTGGGCACGGGCTGCGGCAGCATGGCCGTAGGGACCCCCAGAATGCCGCACAGCTCCTCATCCCAGGCCAGGCGGTGGATATCAAAAAGCATGGTGCGGCTGGCGTTGGCGTAGTCGGTGACATGCCGGCCGGTGAGCTTCCAGATCAACCAGCTCTCCACGGTACCGAACAGCACCTCGCCCCGTTCGGCCCGGCGGCGGACGCCGGGCACATTGTCCAGTATCCAGCGGATCTTGCTGCCGGAGAAGTAGGCGTCGATCAGCAGCCCCGTGGCGGCGCGGATGCGCTCCTCCAGCCCCCGGCGCTTCAGCTCCTCGCACAGCTCCGCCGTGCGGCGGCACTGCCAGACGATGGCGTTGTACACCGGTTCACCGGTGGCCTTATCCCAGAGGATCGTCGTCTCCCGTTGGTTGGTGACGCCGATCCCCGCCACGCTGCCCTCCGGCAGGTGCGCGGCGGCCTCCGCCGCGGCGCGGCGCTGGGTATCCCATATCTCCAGGGGGTCGTGCTCCACCCAGCCCGCACAGGGATAGTGCTGGGGCAAAGGCTGCTGACTGACGGCGGCGATGGCGCCCTCCCGGTCGAAAGCGATAGCACGGGAGCTGGTGGTACCCTGGTCCAGCGCCAATATGTACTGCGACATGACGGACCCTCTTTTCTTTTTCGTATTTTTGTGGTACACTACTGTTGAAATAGATTATACCACGAAAGGGGCGGAATTGCCATGACAAAAATGACCGAGTTCACCTTCCTCTCCACCGACGGCAGGACCCAGCTCCACGGAATGCTGTGGGAGCCGGAGGCGGTCCCTGTCCGGGCGGTATTGCAGGTCTGCCACGGCGTGGCGGAGCACATAGCCCGGTACGATGGCTTTGCCCGGGCGCTGAACGAGCAGGGCATCGTTGTGGCCGGACACGACCACTTAGGCCACGGCAAGTCGCTGCCGGAGGGCGGCACCCCCGTCTATTTCGGCGAAGGCAACACCTGGAACACGGTGGTGGATGACATCTACGTGCTGCATCAACGGCTGAAGCAGCGCTACCCCGACGTGCCGCTGTGCATCATGGGCCACAGCATGGGCTCCTTCCTGACCCGGACATACCTGATCCGCTATCCCGGCACGGTGAAGGCGGCGGTCATCATGGGCACCGGCTGGCAGCCCCGGGCAGCCATCACCGGCGGGCTGGCGCTGGCCAATGCCATCGCCGCCGTCAGCGGCGAGAACGCCACCAGCGAGCTGGTGACGGAGCTGGCCTTCGGCAGCTACAACAAGCTGTTCGCCCCCAACCGCACGAAGGTGGACTGGCTCTCCGCCGACGAGAGCAACGTGGATGACTACATCGCCGACCCCCTCTGCGGCGCGGACGCCACGGTGGGCCTGTTCCGCCAGATGCTGCACGGCATACGCTTCAACCAGCGGCAGAGCCATCTGCGGCAGATGGACAAGCAAATGCCGGTGCTGTTCGTAGCCGGCGACAAGGATCCGGTGGGCAATTGCGGCAAGGGCGTGCGCCAGACCTATGACGCCTTCCGGGCTGCCGGTATGCGGGACTGCACACTGAAGCTGTATCCGGGCCTGCGGCATGAGATACTCAACGAAAAGGCATACACTGCGGATATTGCGAAGAACATCGAAGCGTGGCTGCTGTCCAGACTGGAAAAGTAAGCCCGTTCGCAGAGAGATAAAGGAGAAACGACTATGACCGAGTGGGAAGCCCTGCGGCAGGAATGTCTGCGCTGTCACGCCTGTACACTGGCGGAAACGCGCACCAACGTGGTCTTCGGCGTGGGCCGGGAGGATGCGGAGATCATGATCATCGGCGAAGCCCCCGGCGCTAACGAGGACAAGCAGGGCGAGCCCTTCGTGGGCCGGGGCGGCAAGCTGCTGGACGATATGCTGAAGATGATCGGGCTGGACCGCAGCCGCCTGTATATCACCAACTCTGTTAAGTGCCGCCCGCCGGAGAACCGGGATCCCATGAACACGGAGAAGGACGCCTGCAAGGGCTACCTCCAGCGGCAGCGGGCATTGATGCAGCCCAAGATCATCGTGTGTCTGGGCCGTGTCAGCGCCATGGAGATCATCCGCCCGGACTTTAAGATCAGCCAGGAGCACGGCCAGTTCTTCGAGAAGGACGGCTGCCTGATGATGGCGCTGTATCACCCCGCCGCCCTGCTGCGGGACCCCCGGAAAAAGCCGGAGACCTTCGAGGATCTGAAACGCCTGCAGGCCAAGATCAAGGAGATCTGCACCCGCACGGAGCTGGATTTTTGAACATGAGGCAAAGGAAAAGAGCGCCCTGCGGGCGCTCTTTTTTATTTACTCTCCTCCTGTTTTGTCCAGGTCAGGGGCACGCGGAGCAGCTCCTGCTCCTGTTCCGTCAGCTGGCTGCTGAGCTCGCCCTGCGCGTCGGTCCAGGTCATGGTCCCATCGGAGAGGGTATAGCTCAGACAGTCCGCCGTCTCGGCCAGTTCGGCGGCGGTATCCGCCAGGTACAGCTGTCCACTCTCCGCCCTGCAATAGCCGGTGAGCGCGGCGCTGCGGCCGGTGAGCAGGGAGAACAGCTCCTCCTCGTCCACCCCGGCGAAAATGGCCGCCACCATATCGTCCATGGTGATGCCGGCCTTCTCCATGGCCGCATCGTATTCCTCACGGGAGAGGCCCTGCTCCTCCGCGGCGGCATAGACGCTCTCCACCGCCGCCGGGTGCAGCGCCGCGGCATAGGCATCCAGCGCCGTGCGGACGGCGTCGCTGTCGTAGCGGAGGGTATAGGCGCCGTCCTCGGCCACGGTGAGGACCATCTGCAGCGGCATCTGCGCTGTGCCGTCCGCCGCGGACAGACCCAGCGCCTGCTCCGCCGCCGCGTTCATGCGGTCAGTCACATCGACCGTACACGTCCAGGTGCCCGCCAGCTTCTTTGTCTCGACTCTGCTGCCGCAGGCCGCCAGCGACAGGACCAGCAAGGCCGCCAGCAGGGCGGTAATAACTCGTTTCATAGCACGCCTCCTATATAGAGCAATATATACGGTATATCACCGGCGATTATACACGATGGGCCGTATATCTGTCAATTCTATTTACAGGGGGCGCGGTTTTTGGTATAGTAAAGGCAAGAAACGGCGGGAAAGGGGCGCGGCGCGATGACACTGCTGCAAATGAACTACATATTGGAGGTGGACCGCTGCGGGTCCATGAACCGGGCGGCGCGGAACCTGTTTCTGTCTCAGTCGGCCCTGTCGGCGGCCATCGCCGAGGTGGAACGAGAGCTGGGCGTGACCATCTTTCTGCGGACTAACCGGGGCGTGACGCTGACGGAGGAGGGCCGGGAGCTGACGGCGCAGATCGCGCCGCTGGTGGAGCGCAGCCGGAAGCTGGAGCGCTATTACAGCGAGCGCCGGGCTGCCGACCGGGTATCCCTGTCGGTGGCATCACAGCGCTATCCCTTCTGCGCCAAGGCATTCGTGGAGTTCCTGCACCTGCTGGACGAGCCGCATATCCAGGTGAGCTTCAAGGAGATGGAGATGGCGGCGGTCATCGACGAGGTGACGGCGCGGCGCAGCGCCTTCGGCATCATCTTCGTGTCGGACATGACAGAGCATTTCATCGGCCGTATCCTGCGGGAGAAGAACCTGACGTTCCAGCCTCTGGTGGACATCCGCCCCCGGGTGTTTCTGCGGAAGGGCCACCCCCTGTCCGGCGAACGCGCCGTGCGCCTGGAGCAGCTGTATGCCTACCCCTACGCGGTATTTACCCAGTCGGACAGCAACTACCACTTCGCCGAGGAGGCGGTGGTAGGCACCGGCGCGGAGTTTGACCGGGTAGTGTCCGTCAGCGACCGCGCCACGGCCTACAATGTCATGGCCCACACGGACTGCGTTTCCACCGGCAGCGGCGTACTGCCGGACGGCTACGGCGACGACCGGCTGATGACGCTGCCGCTGATCGGCGGCGTTCCGGATATGCGTCTGGGCGTCATACGACCCCGGGACGTACCGCTGACGGACTACGGCCAGCAGTTCGTGGATATTCTGCAGCACACACTGTCGGAGCTAACGGGGGAATAAATAAAAAAAGCAGAGAGACCGGCCCCGCCGGTCTCTCCTTTTATCTTCTTCGACGGCCCGGGGTATCACACCGCCGTCGAGAGCAGATCAGAACTTTTTCCTGCTCACGCAGGCCATACCGGTGACACTCAGCAGAGCGCTGACTGCATAGATGCCCATACCGGCATCGAAGGTCTTGGGGCTGCCCTTGGCACCGTCCGTCTTGGTGTCGGTGGTAGTAGTGGTGGAGTTGTAGTAGTAGCGGGGCGACTGGGGAACGGTGTAGGAGTCACCGGTCACGGTCACGCCATTGACTGTCACGGTAGTACCCTCACCGGGAACGACCACCACACCCGCAGGAACCTCAGTCAAAGCTGCATTGCCCTTAACAACGGTAACAGTCTCACCACTTGCTGCATTACGCACAGCCGCGTTTGCCGCAGTCGTTCCAATGTGATATGTACCATCACCCGTCAAAACAACAGGCGCAGTCTCTTCTGTATAGGCCGTAATATCGCTATCGGAGGTGCCTCCAACAACTTTGATCACATCGGTGTCCGTCGCATCAGAAACCAAGCTGCCAGCGTTGCCCGCAGCATCCTTCATCACCACCTGCGTATCGCCGCTGATGGTCATTTCCGTATGTCCACCGTAATTGTTGCTAATACCCATCAATGCGGTAGAAGCGCCCTTACTCTCCAGCGTACCGCCAGAAATATTGAAGGTCTGCGTACCAAAATAGCCGGCATTGAAGCAGGCCGTGTTCGTCGCAACTACCTTACCGCCAGTCATGGTAACATCAGAGTTTCCGACAGCTGCCACAGCAATACCTGCGCCGGGGTTAGCCGGACTCACTTTGATCTCACCGCCCTCGATCTTGAGGTTCGAGTTCATCAGCATAATGCCAAACTTGCCCAAGTCAAGCTTTCCGCCAGTCCCGCTGTCCTTAATGGTAAACGTAGCCCCATTCTGGACTTCAAAAGCGTTCTGAGTGCCAACAGTCGTCACGGTCACGGTTTTGCCGTTCAGATCAATAGCCACATCCTTCGTGATCTGAGTGTTGGAATTTATCGCAGCATTCGCCTGCAGCACGATGGTCTCGCCCGCCTGTGCCGCCGTGATAGCCTCTGCCAGGGTCGCATACCCGTTCTCGCCGATTTTTGCGACATTCGCAGTAGTTCCCTCACCGTCCGCCCACGCGGCGGTGGTGAGGCCGATGGCCATGACCAGCGCCAGGATAGTCGCCAACAACTTTTTCATAAATACCCTCCTCTTATTTTTGGCATTTTTTGGATATTTCGTTATACCCTTATATAAATATATACTCTAATGAATAAATTGTCAAGCCCATATACACTTTATAAAATGTATAGCAGAATATCTCAGGAGGTGTATCATGGGCAAGGTCTACCTGACGCTGGACGAGGTACTGACCCGGCGCAGTATCAGCCGCTACGAGCTGGCCAAGCGCACTGGCATCCGCTACCCCATCATCGACAACTACTATAAGAACAAGGTCGTCCGCTACGACAGCTACGTGCTGGAAAAGATATGCTCTGCCCTGGACTGCACCGCCGCCGACCTGATACGCTACGAAAAATAAAGCGAGGAAGCCCTGCCGGACTTCCTCGCTTTATTTTTGCCGTTTTATATCGGCGGAGATCTTTGCTTACTTCACGCAGATGGTTTCGATCTCCACCAGCGCGCCCCGGGGCAGCGCACCGACCTCCACGGCGCTGCGGGCAGGGTACTGCCCCTCAGTGAAGAACTCAGCGTAGACCGCGTTCATGGCGGCGAAGTCGCCCATGCTCTGCAGGAATACGGTGGTCTTGACCACATTGTCCATGGTCAGACCGGCGGCTTCAAGGATGGCCTTGATGTTGGTGAGTACCTGACGGGTCTGCTCGGTAATACCGCCGGGGACGAACTCGCCGGTAGCCGGGTCAAAGGGCACCTGGCCGGACGTGACCAGGAAGCTGCCGCAGTCGATGGCCTGGGAATAGGGACCGATGGCGGCGGGGGCATTGGTGGTGGCAATGATCTTCTTCATGGTGATGACCTCCTGTAAGCTGCATGTACCCGGCGGACACCGGGCGCACTCTCTGTCTCTCTTATACCACATTCCGGCGGAAATGGCAACCGTTTCCCGCAAATCGCGCCCATCGTTATCTGTTTCATTTATCATGTTCCCCGACAAAAATCTGCCGCCATTTTGCCGCATTTTCGGCACGATGTCTAATTCCCGCTAAAATTTTTTGCGGTTTCCACGCAATGCAGCATTCTGCACAAAAATATATTCCGAAATTATCTGTTTTAGCTACAATTCCAATTGATAGCGAGCTGGCGCATTTTGCCGCTACCACCGTCGGGTTCAGATATGTTACCCTTATGGCAAAGGGCCGTATGGTCCTGTACACTTTATTGTTACATTATAGTGCAAGGAGGACGACCCATGCTGAACAAGGATTGCGGCTTCGGTACAAAAGCCATTCACGCCGGAAACGTGAAGGACACCCAGTACGGCGCACTGACCACCCCTATTTTCCAGACCTCCACCTTCGTATTTGACAGCTGTGAGCAGGGCGGGCGCCGCTTCGCCGGTGAAGAAGCGGGCTATATCTACACCCGCCTGTCCAACCCCACCACCTCGGTGCTGGAGGCCAAGGTCGCTGCCCTGGAAAGCGGCGAGGCCTGCGTGGCCGCCGCCTCCGGCATGGGTGCCATCTCCTCCGCGCTGTGGACCGTAGCCGGCGCCGGCAAGCATATCGTGGCCGACGGCACCCTGTACGGCTGCACCTTCGCCCTTCTGAACCACGGCATGACCCGCTACGGCGTGGAGGTCAGCTTTGTGGACACCTCCGACCTGGATGCCGTGCGCAAGGCGCTGAAGCCCAACACCTGCGCGGTGTATCTGGAGACGCCCGCCAACCCCAACCTGAAGATCGCGGACATCTCTGCCGTGGCGGCACTGGCCCACGGCTACAACAAGGACATCAAGGTCATCTGCGACAACACCTTCGCCTCCCCCTACCTCCAGCGGCCGCTGGAGCTGGGCGCAGACGTGGTGGTGCACTCCGCCACCAAGTACCTGAACGGCCACGGCGACGTGATCGCGGGCTTTGTGGTGGGCTCCGCCGAATTCTGCAATGAGGTACGTATGTTCGGCCTGAAGGATATGACCGGCGCAGTGATGGATCCCTTCTGCGCCTTCCTGATCCTCCGCGGCCTGAAGACCCTGGAGATCCGTATGCAGAAGCACTGCGCCAACGCCAAGGCCGTTGCAGAGTTCCTGTATGACCACCCCGCCGTGGAGAAGGTCTACTATCCCGGCCTGATCGACCATCCCGGCCATGACATCGCCCGCCGCCAGATGCGCGACTTCGGCGGTATGCTGTCCTTCGAGGTCAAGGGCGGCCGTGCCGCCGGCGTGAAGCTGGTGAACGCCCTGCACCTGGTGACGGTGGCTGTGTCTCTGGGCGACGCCGAGACGCTGATCGAGCACCCCGCCTCCATGACCCACTCCACCTACACCGAGGAGGAACTGGCCGCCTCCGGCATCGCCGCCGGCCTGATTCGTCTATCCGTGGGTCTGGAGAACGCCGAGGACCTCATCGCCGACCTGAAGCAGGCACTTGACACCCTGTAAACCTTCTCTCCGCGCGAAGAAGCAATAGGACAAAAAAGGAACGCCCTTGGGCAATGGCCCAAGGGCGTTCCTTTTTGTTTATTTCTCCGCAGGGATAGCGGCCGTCTCGGCGGGCGCTTCCGCCGCAGACACAGCTTCAGCAGGAACCGCCTCGCTGTCGATGACCACCTTGCCATCCCGCAGACGGACATGGGCGGTATCGCCGGACTTCAGCTTACCCTCCAGCATCAACTCCGCTACGGCATCCTCCACCTGGTTCTGGATGGCCCGGCGCAGAGGACGGGCACCGTACTGGGGATCAAAGCCGTCACGGGCCAACTCGGCCACGGCGTCATCGTCGGAGATCAGGGTGATGCCCTGCTGGGCCATGCGCTTGCCGGTAACGGTGAGCATACGGCGGGCGATCTCCACGATGTTCTCCTGGGTCAGCTGACGGAACACGATGATCTCATCGATACGGTTCAGGAACTCGGGGCGGAAGGTGTGTTTCAGGTCGGTCATGACCGCCTCGCGGATACGGGCGAAGCGAGCCTCCTCAGTTTCCTTCCCGCCCTTGTCGTCGCCGTCAAAGCCCAGCTTGGCGGCGGCATCGGTGATGTTCCGGGCGCCCACGTTGGATGTCATGACGATGACGGTGTTCTTGAAGTCCACCCGGCGGCCCTGGGAATCGGTGACAACGCCGTCCTCCAGGATCTGCAGCAGGATGTTCCACACATCCTCATGGGCCTTCTCGATCTCGTCGAACAGCACCACGGAATAGGGCTTACGGCGCACCTTCTCGGTGAGCTGGCCGCCCTCCTCGTGGCCCACATAGCCGGGAGGCGAGCCGATCAGGCGGGACACCGTGTGCTTCTCCATGTACTCGGACATATCGATACGCACCATGGCGTTCTCGTCGCCGAACATGGACTCCGCCAGGGTCTTGCACAGTTCAGTCTTGCCCACGCCCGTGGGGCCCAGGAACAGGAAGGAGCCGATGGGCCGCTTGGGGTCCTTCAGACCCACACGGCTGCGGCGGATGGCCTTGGCCACGGCGGTCACGGCATCGTCCTGACCCACCACACGCTGGTGGAGCTTCTCCTCCAGCTTCAGCAGGCGCATGGACTCATCCTCGGTCAGGCGGGTGACGGGAATACCGGTCCAGCCGGCCACCACCTTGGCGATGTCGTCCGCGGTGACGGTGCCCCGGTTCTGGGACAGGCTCTTGCGCCACTTGTCGCGCTCGATGTCCACCTGCTCCTGGTAGTCCTTCTCGATATCGCGCAGCTGCGCGGCCTTCTCGAAGTCCTGGGCGGCGATGGCATCGTTCTTCTCCCGGTGCAGGGCGGTGATCTTCTCCTCCAGGGCCTTCAGGTCCGGAGAGGAACTCTCGGCGGTCATGCGGACCTGCGAAGCGGCCTCGTCCATCAGGTCGATGGCCTTATCCGGCAGGAATCGGTCACCGATGTACCGCTTGGACAGCTGCACCGCAGCGTCCAGCGCCTCGTCGGTGATGGTCAGCTTGTGGTGCGCCTCATAGCGGTCGCGCAGGCCCTTCAGGATCTCCAGCGTGGCCTCGGGGGTGGGCTCGCCCACGGTGACGGGCTGGAAGCGGCGCTCCAGCGCGGCATCCTTCTCGATGTACTTGCGGTACTCGTTCAGGGTGGTAGCGCCGATAACGCGGATCTCGCCGCGGCTCAGGGCGGGCTTCAGGATGTTGGCAGCGTCCACGGCGCCCTCGGCGGAGCCTGCGCCCACGATGGTGTGCAGCTCGTCGATGAACAGGATGACGTTGCCGTCTTTCTTCACCTCATTCAGGGTGTTCTTGATGCGCTCCTCGAACTCGCCGCGGTACTTGGTTCCGGCCACCATGCCGCTGAGGTCCAGCGACAGGATGCGCTTGTCCAGCAGCTCCTCGGGCACATCGCCGGCGGCAATGCGCTCGGCCAGGCCCTCGGCGATGGCAGTCTTGCCTACGCCGGGCTCACCGATGAGTACGGGGTTGTTCTTGCTGCGGCGGGACAAAATCTGGATGACCCGCTGTATCTCGGTATCGCGGCCGATAACGGGGTCCAGCTTGCCGCTGCGGGCGGCCTCGGTCAGATCGCGGGTGTACTCAGCCAGCGTCTTGTTCTTCTTGTCCGCCTCGCGGTTAGGGGCAGAGGCACCGCCAGCGGCAGCCCGGGGCATATCGTTGAGCTTCTTCAGCACAGCGCTGTACATCTTATTGGGGTCCACGCCCACGGTACGCAGGATACGCAGGCCCATGTTGCCGCCCTCACGGAGCAGGCCCATCAGCAGATGGGCGGTGCCGATGGCGCTGCTTCCCATGCGGGACGCCTCGGACACAGCCAGCTCCACCACGCTCTTGGCGCGGGGCGTCAGCCCCTGGCTGGGCGCGGCGCCGGAAACACCCTTGCCCACGCTGCGCTGCAGCACGGAGCAGACCATTTCATCGGTGACGCCGAACTCACTGAGCACGCGGTGGGCGATGCCCTCCTCCTCACGGATCAGGCCCAGCAGCAGATGCTCGGAGCCAACATAGCCGTGGCCCAGGTCCTCGGCAGCCTCCTGGCTCAAACGCAGAACTTCCTCTGCACGGGGGGTAAATTTATTCTCAGACATAAAGGAACACTTCCTTTCGATTTGTTATTTTAACATAGCGGAACGGCGTCAGGACGCCTTGCCGCCCAGAGCCTTCAGCTCATCACGCAGGCGGGCGGCGTCCTCATAACGCTCCTCCGCCACCGCGTTGTGCAGCTGCGTCTCCAGCGCATTGCGCCTACGCTCCAGTGCCAGAGACATCGCCTCGTCCTTCGGCAGCAGCTCCTCGGCGGCGCTGTTCTCCGGGCCGGCGCTCTGCGCCTGCTCCAGCACATCCACCGGCTGAGGGAACTCCGTCAGCATCCGGCTGCCGAAGCCGCCGAAAAACGGCTCCAGCATACGGAAGGGCCGGTCGAACCAATCGTCGTCGAACCAGCTGCTCATGCGGCGCTCTACGGGCCCGGCATAGCCCATGGCCCGGGCACAGTCGGAGCAGAGGTGCGCCTCGGTCACTCTGCCGTTGATATTGGTCTTATAATGGAACGTCGCTTCGTTCTTTCCACAGCGATCACACTTCATAATCATAACCTCCTTGCTCCGCCGTCAGACGGAATGGATCAGAATTTGCTTGAATATATCGGCGCGCAGCGCGTCGCGGCTATCCGGCAGCGCCGCCTGCAAGGCTCGTGCGCCGGTGGCGGACAGCAGCGCCTGTCCCAGCTCGTGGCTGACAGCCTCGGACTGCACCAGGTTCTGCACCATGGCCCGTGCGCTGGCCGCGTCCAGCCTGTCGCCGATGCTGTTGATAACGTGCATCAGCAGCGTCTGGCGGTCCACCTGCACCCGCGTGATGCGGATGTAGCCGCCGCCGCCCCGCCGGGACTCCACGATGTAGCCATGCTCCGGCGAGAACCGGGTGGACATCACGTAGTTGATCTGGCTGGGCACGCAGTTGAACCGCTGCGCCAGGTCGGCTCGCTGTAGCTCCAGCGCACCGCCCGCCTGGTCTAACTCCTGCTGGATAAATCCAGCGATAATATCGGAAATACCCAAATCCTCGCCGCCTTTCGTTTGCATCTCTCTGTCAAGCTCGGCTCGTTTGACTTTGCCTTTCTTTGACCTTGAACATATATTACACCGCCTTTCCTACTTTGTCAACAGGGTAATTTGACTTTCTTTGACTTTTATTGTAAACAATTTGTGAACAGCCAAATGCATCTCTCTGCGGCAATTTTGCCGTTTGCAACCTGAAGTTGCTATACAAACGAAGCTGCATCGGTTATAATAGCACCAACAGGCATATCAACAGAGAAAGGAACCGTCTATGAAGAATACAAATTGGAACGACCCCAACTTTCAGGGCTTCGGCCGCCAGCCCCACCCGAAAAAGGAACGCAAAGCCGTGGGCACGCCCCTGGGCCGCACGCTGCTGAACATCGCCGTCACATTGGTGTTCGCCGCCGTGTATTTCTACATCGTCCTGCCGCCCATCAGTCTGAAAAGCGAGGATTTCTACATCTTCGTGCTGCTGGTGTGCGCCGTGTACGGCGGCTGTGCCATACTGACCTCCGGTTTTCAGGGCACCGGTGCCAAGGGCTACTTCACCTTTTTGAAAAAGCAGTGCACCGTGCCCCTCATCGCGGCCGCCGCGCTGATCGCCACGGCACTGGTGGGCGCGGTGATCGGCTGGCAGCTGTTCCGCGCCGGGGACTACCGCGACCTGCTGACCGTCACTGACGGCGACTTTGCCGCGGAGGTGGAGGAGATCAGCTATGACCAGATCCCCATGCTGGATGCCAACTCCGCCACAAAGCTGGGCAACCGCAAGCTGGGCGAGCTGGCGGACATGGTCTCCCAGTTCGAGGTGGCCGACGACTATACCCAGATCAACTACCAGGGCCGCCCTGTCCGCGTCACGCCCCTGCGCTACGGCGATATCATCAAGTGGCTGAACAACCGTGCCGACGGCCTGCCCGCCTATCTGCTTATCGACATGGTGACCCAGAACGTGGAGGTCATCCGTCTGGACGAGGGCATCCACTACACCACCGCCGAGCACTTCAGCCGCAACCTGTACCGCCATCTGCGCTTCCACTACCCCACCTATATGTTCGACGAGCCGGCCTTTGAGATCGACGAGAACGGCGACCCCTGGTGGGTCTGCCCCCGGGTCAGCCACACCATCGGCCTGTTCGGCGGCCGTGATATCATCGGTGCCGTGCTGGTGAACGCCGTCACCGGCGAGAGCGCCTACTACAAGACCGGCGACGTGCCCAACTGGGTGGATCACGTCTACACCGCCGAGCTGATCATGCAGCAGTACGACTACCACGGCGCGTATGTCAACGGCTTTATCAACTCCCTGTTCGGCCAGCGGGACGTGACCGTCACCACCGAGGGCTACAACTACATCGCCATCGGTGACGATGTGTATATGTACACCGGCGTCACCTCCGTGGTATCCGATGAGTCCAACATCGGCTTTATCCTGTCCAACCAGCGCACCAAGGAGACGCGGTTCTATCTGGTGGCCGGCGCCAAGGAGTACTCCGCCATGGACAGCGCCCAGGGTCAGGTACAGCAGATGAAGTACACGGCCACCTTCCCCCTGCTGCTGAATATCTCCGACCAGCCCACCTACTTCATGGCGCTGAAGGACGCCGCCGAGCTGGTGAAGATGTACGCCATGGTCAACGTCAGCCAGTACCAGATCGTGGCCACCGGCGACACGGTGGCCTCGTGCGAGGCCAACTACCGCCGCATCCTGGCGGAGAAGGGTCTGGTATCCGCCGATGACGCCGATCTGCCCCTGACGGGCCAGAACGAAGTCATCGGTGTGCTGGAGGATATCCGCTCCGCCGTGATGGACGGCAATACCCTCTACTACCTGCGCCTGACCGGTGACGAGCACTACTACGTCATCTCCGCCGCGCAGCAGCCGGAGGCGGTCATCTTCAATGTAGGCGACAGCGTCGCCATTCGGTACGCTGAGGGCGAGGGGACCATCCTCACCGCCGACAGCGTCACCCGCACCGCCGCGCAGACCTCTCCCGCACTCGGTATAGATACAGAAAGCGAACCAGCCGCATAACGTCAAAACAAAAAAAGAAAGCCCATATGGGCTTTCTTTTTTTGCTCTTTTTTCATCACTTGATCTCCACGACCTCGTAACCGGCGTCGGTGACAGCCTTCTTCAGCGCCTCGTCACTGGCGTTGCCGGTGACGACGGCGGTCCCGGACGCCAGATCCACGTCCGCCTGTACGCCCAGGGCGGTCAGCGCCTTCTCCACGTGGGAGACGCAGTGGGCACACATCATGCCTTTGATAGTGATGGTCTTTTTCATAGCGGTATCCTCCTTGCTGCTTTCGTTATTATTTATATTTTGCACCAGCTGTGGCTCTTTTGCAGTCGGCGTTCCCTCCCGTCTGCGGCCCCTCCAGCCCCGCAGACGCAGGGCGTTGCTGACCACGCACACGCTGCTCAGGCTCATGGCCGCGGCGGCGATCATGGGGTTCAGGGTGATCCCAAAGGCCGGGTACAGCACACCCGCCGCCACCGGAATGCCCACAGAATTATAGAAGAACGCCCAAAACAGGTTCTGACGGATATTCCGCAGGGTAGCCCGGGACAGGGCCGCCGCGTCGGCGATATCCATAAGACTGCTCTTCATCAGCACGATGTCCGCCGACTCGATGGCCACATCTGTGCCCGCGCCGATGGCCAGGCCCACATCCGCCGTCACCAGTGCAGGGGCGTCGTTGATGCCGTCGCCCACCATGGCCACCCTCTTGCCCTCAGCCTGCAATTCCTGCACCACCCGGGCCTTATCCTGCGGCAGCACCTGGGCGATGACCCGGCTGACGCCCACCTGCCGGGCAATGGCGTCCGCCGTGCGCTGGTTGTCGCCGGTGAGCAGCACCACGTCGCAGCCCATCTCCCGCAGGGCGGCAATGGCGGCGGCGCTGTCCGCCTTGACCACGTCCGCCACGGCGATGACCCCCAGCAGCGATGTACCTGCGGCGATAAACAGCGGCGTTTTACCGTCCTCCGCCAGTCTGGCCGCACCGGATTTCATCTCCTCGCCGACGGCCACTGCGGATGCCTCCATAAAGGCCTCGTTGCCCGCCAGCAGTAATGTACCTTCCGCCCGGGCGGCAACACCGCCGCCGGCAACGGCGGCGAAGTCGGACACCGGCCGCAGGGCCAGTCCGCGCTTTTCCGCCTCGGCCACGATCGCCCCGGCCAGCGGATGCTCGGAGGGCTTTTCCAGCGACGCGGCGGCGGACAGCAGCGTGTCCTCGTCCATGCCGCCGGCGCACAGCACATCCGTCACCCGGGGCTTACCCTCGGTGACGGTGCCGGTCTTGTCCAGCACCACCGCGTCCACCCGGCCCATCAGCTCCAGGCTGGCGGCGGACTTTACCAGAATACCCTGCTCCGCCGCCTTGCCCGTAGCCACAGTGATGGCCACCGGCGTGGCCAGGCCCAGGGCGCAGGGGCAGGAGATCACCAGCACGGCGATGGCGATGGACAGGCAGAAGCGCACGCCCATGCCGCCCACCGCGGCCCACAGGATAGCCGCCAGCAGCGCGATGGAAATGACCACCGGTACGAACACGGCGCTGATCTTATCCGCCAGACGGCTGATAGGTGCCTTGCCGCTGGCGGCCTGCTCCATCAGCTGAATGATCTGGGACAGAGTGGTATCCGCACCTACCCGGTCCGCCGTCAGCTCCAGATAGCCGCCGGTCAGGATGGTGGCGGACACCGCCTTGCCGCCCGCAGCCTTCTCCACCGGCATACTCTCGCCGGTAAGGGCGGACTCGTCCACGGTGCCGCTGCCCGCCGTCACGGTGCCGTCCACGGGGATACGCCCCCCCTGCCGGACGATGACCGTCTCGCCGGCCTTGATGTCCTCGGTGGGGACGGTGACCTCCTTGCCGTCCCGGCGCACCACGGCGGACTCCGGCGCCAGCGCCAGCAGGGCGGTGATGGCTCCGGTCGTCTTGCCCTTGGAGCGCTCCTCCAGGTACTTACCTACCGTCACCAGTGCCAATATCATGCCCGCCGACTCGAAGTACAGGTCCGGCATACCCGTGACCTTTCCCGCCGCCAGCAGGCCCATCTCGATCAGGCTGTACACCAGCCCCGCCGCCGCGCCCAGCGCCACCAGCGAGTCCATATTGGGCGCACCCTTGAACAGCCGGGAAAATCCCACGGTGAAATAACTGCGGTTCAAAATCAGTATGGGCACCGTCAGCGCCAGCAGCACAAAGGCCGACAGCAAGGGCTGTGTGTGCATGAACATGGGCACCGGCAGCCCCATCATGTGCCCCATGCTCAGGTAAAACAGCGGCACCAGACACACCACCGACCACAGCAGCCGGCGGCCCATGGCCTTTACCGCGGCGTCCTGCTCCGCGTGCAGGTCCCGCCGGGCCTCACTCTCCGGCGCCGCGCCGTAGCCCGCCGCCGTCACGGCGGCCACAATGGCGGCGGGGTCCACATTCTCGTCCCTGTCGCACACCAGGGAGCCCAGCATCAGATTTACCGACGCGCTGTGTACGCCGGGCACCGAAGCCGCGGCCCTTTCCACATGGGCGGCACAGGCGGCGCAGGTCATGCCGGTGATGACGAATTTCTCTGTCATACTGCCATCTCCTTATTTCATCAGCTTTTGCAGCGTGGTCACCAGTTCGTCGATGACCTCGTCGTCCCCCTGTCGGATACCATCCGCCACGCAGGTGCGGATGTGGGTAGCCAGCAGCTCTTTGCTAAAGCTGTTCAGTGCCGCGCCCACGGCGGATACCTGTATCAGAATGTCGGGACAGTAGGCGTCCTTCTGCAGCATCTCCTGCAGGCCCCGCACCTGCCCTTCAATGCGGCACAGGCGGTTCAGGAGTTTTTTCTGCTCCTCCGGCGTGCGGTGCTTGGTCTTTCCCTGGCAGCAGCAACAAGTATTTTCCACAGTCGTATACCTCCTGGGGGTATTTTTGATCACGGTCGCATTATATACCCCCACCGGGTATTTGTCAACGTTTTTCTTTGGGCCGCACCAGCAGCGCCGCCAACAGGGAAAACACCACCGCCGCGGCGATACCGCCGGAGGTGGCGGTCAGTCCGCCGGTGAGCACACCCAGCAAGCCGTCCTCCGCCACCGCTTTGGCCACGCCCTTCGCCAGGGAGTAGCCAAAGCCCGTCAGCGGCACGGTGGCCCCGGCGCCGCCCCAGTCCACGATATACTGATACACACCCACAGCCTGCAGCAGCACACCTGCCACCACATAGCCCGTCAGAATACGGGCCGGGGTCAGGCTTGTCTTGTCCAGAATGATCTGGCCCACGGCGCACAGCAGCCCGCCGCAGAGAAAGGCATTGAGATACTCCATCACGCATCCTCCTTCGTCCGGTCCAGCACCACCGCGTGGCAGATGCCCGGTATGCTCTCCCCTTGAAATGAACTGGTGGGGCTCAGCAGCGCCCCGGTGGGGGCGAATAGCACCCGCCGCCACCGGCCCCGGCGCATCTCCGGCAGCAGATAGCCGCAGAGCACCGCCGCAGAGCAGCCGCATCCGCTGCCGCCGGCGTGCATATCCTGCCTCTTCCGGTCATAGAGCAGCAGTCCGCAGTCGGTGTAATTCTCCAACGCCACGCCTTCCCGGGCGAACAACTCCAGCACGATGCGGCTGCCCACATCGCCCAGGTCGCCGGTGAGGATCAGGTCATAGTCCCCGGGTACGGTGCCGGTGTCCCGGAACACTGCCTGCAGGGTGTCGAAGGCCGCCGGTGCCATGGCCGCGCCCATGTTGGTCATGTCCGTCACACCCAGATCCACGATGCGTCCCCGGGTCACATGGGTGATATACGGTCCCTCCGCCTGGGCCCCCAGAATGCAGCACCCCGCCGCCGTGGCCGTCCACTGGGCAGTAGGAGAACGCTGGCTGCCGTAGGGCAGGGGCATCCGGTACTGCCTCTCCGCCGTGCAGAAGTGGGAGGAGGTCTGCGCCGCCGCCATACGGACCGCGCCGGAGGCCACGGCCATAGCGGCCAGCGACAGTGTCTCCCCCATAGTAGAGCAGGCCCCATATACCCCGTAGAAGGGAATATTGAAATCCCGCAGGGCAAACGTGGCCCCAATGTTCTGGTTCAGCAGATCCCCGGCGAAGGCGCAGTCCACGTCCTCCGCCGCCAACCCGCCCTTTTGCAGGGCCAGACGCAGGGCATCCGCCTGCATCTGTGCCTCGCCCTGTTCCCAGGTCTTTTTCCCACAGAAGGCGTCCGTCCCCACAGCGTCGAAGCAGCCGCCCAGCGGCCCCTCGCCCTCCAGCTTTCCCGCCACCGCCGCAAAGCTGACCACTCCCGGCGGCTGCAAAAACCGGCAGGTCTGCCGGCTCAAGCGTTTTACGTCCATGATACGCACCTCGCAAACATAGCATTGACCGTAGTGTGCGCTGTTTGCGGGAAAATATGAAAGCGTCGTCCCGAGGGACGGCGCTTTCGCAGATCTTCAAAACACCAGCTGCACCAGCAGCATATAGCAGACGGTGCCCGTCAGAATGGACAGCAGCGTGTTCCGCCGCCACAGATGCAGCAGCGCCGTCACCGCCACGGCGATGGCCTCCGGAATGCCGTGGCTGCCGCCCAGAAGGTCGGTGCTCCGCAGGCTATACACCACCAGCAGGCCCATCATGGCCGGCGGCAGCAGCCTGCCCAGGTCCTCCACCACCTTCGGCAGCTTCTTGTCCCCAGAGAACAGCAGGAACGGCGTCCATCGGGTGATCTGGGTGGCCAGCGCCACCATCGCCACGATGATCAGGGAATGTATCGTGTCTAGGCGCATAGCTTCCTCCTTCCCAGCAGCAGGACCGCCAGGGTCAGCACCATAGCCGGGATGACCATGTTGTCCGCGCCGAAAACGGCCAGACCCGCCACAGCGCACACCAGACCGGCAGCGCCGGGGGCGCGGTTCTCTTTCTTGACGACCTGCTCGATGAACAGCACCACGAACAGCGCCGTCAGGGCAAAGTCGATGCCGGTGATGTCAAAGGCGATCAGCCCGCCCAGCAGGCCACCCAACATGGAGAACGCCACCCAGTACAGCCAGGTCAGGAAGCTCATGGCAAAGTAGAACAGCGTGGGGTCCGTGTCCTCCGGCGGCTCCACCGAGGAGGAGAGGGAAAAGTTCTCGTCACTGAGGGTGTAGATCATGAAATACCGCAGCCTGCTCAGTCCCCGGTACTTGGGCAGCAGCGCCAGCGAGAAAAACAGGTGCCGGGCGTTGACCATCAGGCTCAGCACAAAGGCCTGCAGGGGATCAAAGGTCGTGGTCAGCAGCGTGATCGCCACATACTGCATACTGCCGCAGAAGGCAAAGGCGCTGACGAAGCCGTCCCACAGAAAGCCGTAGCCCTTGGAGGCCATCAGCACGCCGTAGGCCATGCCTACGGCCAGATAGCCGGTCATAATGGGGATGGTATGGGGAAACGCCGCCTTCACCGCCGCGGCAAAGCTCCTGTTCTGCACGGTATCACATCCTTTGAAGCGTGGGATAACGGCGCCATTATAATGTAAAACTCTTTTTCCCGCAATACTGGAAAACAGCGAATAAATGGTATATAATACAGGAACTTGTTGTGACTTTTGGTTGACAAAGGAGCGTATGTCATGGAAGAAATGCGTAGCTTTGGATATATCTGTCCGGCCTGCGGCAAGGCCGTGCTGCACAGCCGCAGCGTTTTCGCCCTGAACGCCGCCGCGGCGCGGATGGAATGCGAATGCGGCAAAGAAGCTCTGACCGCTGAGACGGACGGCCTGCGCTTCCGGCTCCAGGTGCCCTGCGGCGTGTGCGGTGGGCACCACCAGGCGGAGTGCGACGCCGGTGCGGTGCTGCACGGCCGGGGCATCGGCCTGGCCTGCCCGGTGAAGCAGGAGCTGTGCTGCTACATCGGCGAGGAGCCCCAGGTGCGAAAGGCCATGGAGGGTCTGGCCCTGCGCGTGGCCAAGGAAAAAGCGTCCCCCGATGAGGCCTTCACCGACAACGTCATCATGTATGAGGTGCTGTCCGAGCTGAAGGATATCGCCGCCCGGGGCGGTATCGCCTGCGCCTGCGGCAGCCGCGAATACACCATGCAGGTGCGCCGCGGCGCGGTGGACCTGACCTGTGCCAAATGCGGGGGACGCCTGCGCCTTCCCGCCGCCACCGACAGCGACCTGGATGATCTGTGCTGCCGCATGACGCTGACCATCCCGGGGAGGTAACATGGGCGCTGTCTTCTGTTTTCTGCTGTTTCTGGCCGCAGTGAGTCTCTGCATCCTTTTGGGCCAGTCCCTGATCCTTGCGATATGGGTGGGCATAGCAGCCTTCGCCGCCCTGGGCCTGCGCCGCGGGATGACCGTGCGGGCCATGTGGGACGCCGCTTGGGCGCAGGGCCGCAAAATGTGCTGCGTGATCGTGATCTACATGCTCATCGGCGCCATCACCGCCCTGTGGCGCAGCGCCGGGACCATCGCCTTCTTCATCTATCACGGGCTGCGCATCATCACGCCGCAGCTGTTCCTGCTGGTGACGTTCCTGCTGACCAGCTTCATCTCCTACGCCCTGGGCACGTCCTTCGGCGTGGTGGGCACCCTGGGCGTGATCCTGATGGCCCTGGCCCGCTCCGGCGGCGTCAGCGTGGCCATCACGGCGGGGACCATCGTGGCCGGCGCCTACTTCGGCGACCGCTGCTCGCCGGCCTCCTCCAGCGCCACGCTGGTGGCCGCCGCCACCGATACCAAGCTCTATGACAACCTGCACATGATGCACCGCACCGGCTGGCTGCCCTATCTGGTCAGCCTCGCGGCCTACGCCGCCCTGTCCGTAACGCACCCGCTGGCCATGGTGGACAGCGGTGTGCTGGACCAGCTGTCCGGCACCTTCAGCCTCAGCTGGTGGACGGCCATCCCGGCGCTGATGATCCTGATCCTGCCGCTGTGCAAGGTCCCCATCCGGCCCACCATGGCCGTCAGTGCGCTGACGGCGCTGCTGGTGACGGTGTTCGCCCAGGGCCGCGCTCTGCTGCCCACCCTGCGGGATGCGGTGCTGGGCTACCTCCCCGCACCCGGCGCGCTGCACGACGTGCTCTCCGGCGGCGGCATGATGTCCATGGTCTCGGCCACCATCATGGCCGTCAGCGCCGGGCTGTACGCCGGGCTGCTGGGCGGCATGGGCGTGCTGAACGGCGCGGCGCATCTGGCCCAGCGCCTGGCCCGGAGAGCCGGGCGGTTCCCCGCCTGCGCGGCGATCTCCGTGGTGTGCAGCATGGTGTTCTGCAACCAGTCCACCTGCGCGGTGGTGTGCAACCAGCTGCTGGAGGACGACTACACCAAGCGCGGCCACGGCAGGGGCGAGATGGCCCTTGACATCGAGAACTCCGGCATCGTCCTCTCGCCGCTGATCCCCTGGAACATCTCCGTGTCCATCCCGCTGGCCATGCTGGGCGCGGACATGTCCGCCATCCCCTACGAAATACTGCTGTACGCCATCCCTCTGTGCTATTGGCTGACAAAACGCCGGGTCTACCCGCCGAAAGGAGACGACTGCTATGATACGATTGCTGAGCCGCTGGCTCATTCCTGACCGGGACAATGTGTCCTCCCCCGCCGTCCGCCGCGCCTACGGCACCCTGTGCGGCGCTGTGGGCATCGCACTGAATATTCTGCTGTTCATCGGCAAATTCTTTGCCGGAAAGCTGTCCGGTTCCATCGCCGTCACGGCGGACGCCTTCAACAACCTGTCCGACGCCGGCTCCTCGGCGGTGACGCTGCTGGGCTTCCGTCTGGCGGGCAAAAAGCCGGACACCGACCACCCCTTTGGCCACGGCCGCATCGAGTACATATCCGGCCTGATCGTAGCGGGCCTGATCCTGCTGATGGGTGTGGAGCTGGCCAAGTCCTCCTTTGACAAGATCCTCCATCCGGAGGCCGTCACCTTTTCCCTGATGGCTATCGCCATCATGGCCGCCTCCGTGTGCGTGAAGGTCTATATGTGGCTGTACAACCGGGCCGTCGGCCGGAAGATCAAGTCCGCCGCCATGGAGGCCACCGCCACGGACAGCCTTTCCGACACCGTCTCCACCCTGGCGGTGCTCCTTGCCATGCTCATCGGCAAATGGACCGGTCTGGCGGTGGACGGCTATGTGGGCCTGGTGGTGGCGCTGTTCATCCTGTTCTCCGCCTACAAGGCCGCAAAAGAGACCCTGTCCCCTCTGCTGGGGCAGGCGCCCGACCCGGCGCTGGTGCAGCAGATACGGGATATCGTCCTCTCCAACGACACAGTGCTGGGCGTACACGATCTGGTGGTCCACGACTACGGCCCCGGCCGTCTGATGATCACCCTCCACGCGGAGGTCCCCGCCCACGGGGACATCATGGCCATGCACGATGTGATCGACAATATTGAAAAGGAACTGATGGAGAAGCTCCACTGCCACGCCGTCATCCACATGGACCCCATCGTCACCGACGGCTCCGTCACTGCACTGAAGGAACAGGTGGCCGCGCTGGTGAAGCAGGTGGATCCCGGTCTGACCATCCACGACTTCCGCGTGGTCCGGGGCACCACACACGATAACCTGATCTTCGACGCGGTGCTGCCCTTCTCCAGCAGCAAGACCCCGGCCCAGGCAGCGCAGGAGATACGCGCTCTGGTCCGCGCCATGGACGGCAATTACTACGCCGTGGTCACGGTGGAGCACAGCTACACGGACTAAGGGCAACACCGCACAGCGAAAGCCGCGGTGCTGCCCGAAAAAAACCGTGCGCCTGCGGCGCACGGATGAGAGCCCTTATTCCTATTCCCACGTCTGCCATATCTCCGGGCAATAGCCCACGGTGGCCTGCTTCCCGTTGCGGACAATGGGTGCGGCGAACAGCTCCGGGTATTCCAGCAGCTTTTCCTCCGCCGCCTGAGGCGTGATGTAGGCCATGTACAGCGCCTCATACGCCCGGCAGTCCTTGTCCACCAGCGCGTCGAAGCTGCCCACGGCCGCCCGGATGGAACGGTACTCCCCCGGCGATACACCCTTGCTCACAAGGTCGATGTACTGGTACTTGATGCGGTGCTCCTTGAACCAGCGCTCCGCCTTTTTCGTGTCGAAGGACTTGCTTTTTCCGAAGATCTGAATATTCATAGCGTATGCTCCTTACAAAAGAAATGGAGGGACAGTATGGACGACACCATCCGCAGACTGAAAGAACTGACAGACGCCAGTGACAACATCGTGTTTTTCGGCGGCGCCGGCGTATCCACCGAGTCCGGTATCCCGGACTTCCGCAGCGTGGACGGCCTGTACCACCAGAAATTCAAATACCCGCCGGAGACCATGCTCAGCCACACATTTTACGAGACGCACACCGAGGAATTCTACGACTTCTACCGGGCCAAAATGCTGGCCCTGGACGCCCAGCCCAACGCCGCCCACCGCAAGCTGGCGGAATGGGAGCAGCAGGGGAAGCTGAAGGCCGTCATCACCCAGAACATCGACGGCCTGCACCAGAAGGCCGGCAGCCAGGAGGTCCTTGAGCTCCACGGCAGTGTGCTGCGGAACCACTGTACCCGTTGCGGGAAATTCTACGGTGTGGAGCGCATCGCGGAGAGCCGCGGCATTCCCCGCTGCACCTGCGGCGGCATCATTAAGCCGGACGTGGTGCTGTATGAGGAGTCCCTGGATGAGGACGTGATGGCCCGCGCCATCCACTATATCCGGCAGGCAGACGTGCTCATCATCGGCGGCACGTCGCTGGTGGTCTATCCCGCCGCCGGGCTGATACAGTACTACCGCGGCCATAAGCTGGCGGTCATCAACAAGGGCGGGGCCGGCAGCGGTCTTGGCGCCGCCGTCACCATCGACGGCCCTATCGGCCAGGTCATGGCCCAATTATAACACGCAGCGCCCCGGCACGCAAGCCGGGGCGCTGCGTGCTATTGCGAACGCCGTGCCGATGTGCTATACTATATACTCAAAAAACACCAAGCGAGGCATAGCATGACCACGAAAGATTATCAGACCCGCAGCCCCCTGCGGATATTCCTCTCCTACTTCAAACCCCACCGGCGGCTCTTCGCCCTGGACCTGTCCTGCGCGTTCCTCATCGCCTGCATCGACCTGGCGTTCCCGCTGGTGTCCCGCGCCGCCATGTATACCTGGCTGCCCCAGCGGCAGTTCCGGGTATTCTTCATCGTCATGGCGGTGGTGGTGGCCGCCTATGTGCTGCGCTCGGCGCTGTACTTCGTGGTGGCCTACTGGGGCCACACCTTCGGCATCCGCGTAGAGGCGGATATCCGCCGCGATCTGTACCGCCACATTCAGGAGCTGGGCTTCGACTTCTACGACCGCAACCGCACCGGCCAGCTGATGAGCCGCCTGACCAGTGACCTGTTTGAACTGACGGAGCTGGCCCACCACGGGCCGGAGGATCTGTTCATCTCCCTGGTGACCATCGTGGGCGCGCTGGCGGTGATGTTCACCCTGCGCTGGGAGCTGGCGCTGGTACTGCTGGTGCTGCTGCCGCTGCTGCTGACCATGGCTCTGCGCCGCCGCCGGCAGATGAGCGCCGCCTCCCGGGCTGCCAAGGTCAAGACCGGCACCATCAACGCCGCCATCGAGTCCGGCCTGTCCGGCGTGCGGACCACCAAGGCCTTTGCCAACGAGGAAGCCCAGCAGCAGCGGTTCGACGAGGCCAACGAGGTGTTCAAGACCGCCAAGCGCGGCTTCCACAAGGAGATGGGCCGCTTCAACGCGGTGATGGAGTTCTGCACCGGCATATTGCCGGTGGCGGTGATCGCCGTGGGCGGCTGGCTCATCATGGGGGAGAAAATGGACTATGTGGATCTGATCACCTTCTCCCTATACGTCACCGCCTTCGTCAGTCCCATCCGCAAGCTGGCCAACTTCGCCGAGATGTTCTCCAACGGCTTCGCGGGCCTGCACCGCTTCATTGAGCTGATGGCCACCGAGCCGTCCATTCAGGACGCCCCCGACGCGCAGCCCCTCGAACATGTACAGGGCCGCGTGGACGTGAACGATGTCTCCTTTGCCTACGGCGAAAAGGCCGAGGTGCTGCACAACGTGACGCTGCACATCCCCGCCGGCGAGACGGTGGCCCTGGTGGGGCCCTCCGGCGGCGGCAAGACCACCCTGTGCCAGCTGCTGCCCCGGTTCTACGACGTGGACAGCGGCAGCATCACCGTCGACGGCCGCGATGTCCGCGCCGTTACCCAGCGCTCCCTGCGCCGGGCCATCGGCATCGTGCAGCAGGACGTGTTCCTGTTTGCCGACACCATCCGCGAGAATATCCGCTATGGCCGCCCCGACGCCACCGACGCTGAGGTAGAGCAGGCGGCGCGGCAGGCGGAGATCTACGACGATATCTGCGCCATGCCCGACGGGTTCGACACCTATGTGGGTGAGCGGGGCGCGCTGCTCTCCGGCGGGCAGAAGCAGCGGGTGGCCATCGCCCGGGTGTTTCTGAAGGCCCCGCCCATTCTGATACTGGATGAGGCCACCTCCGCGCTGGACAGCGTGACGGAAGCCCGCATCCAGGGCGCCTTTGACCGTTTGGCCCGAGGCCGCACGACGCTGATCATCGCCCACCGGCTGTCCACCATTCGTTCGGCCGACCGGATACTGGTGATACAGGACGGTGTCGTCGCCGAACAGGGCTCCCACCAGGAACTCCTGGCGAAGAACGGCGTGTACGCCACACTGTACCGCACGCAGAATTTGGGGGCATAACATGGACAGACGAGAACTGCTGGACAGAGCCGCCCACAGCCCGGAGGAACGGCTGCTGCTGAGCCGCGTGTGGGATAAGTGTGAGCAGTGCCGCACACGGAACATTCCCACGGCCACAGGCTTTCTCTCCCCTGCGGAGCAGGCTGCAGCGCAGGGCTTTCTGGTGCTGCTGGGCGCGCGGGAGTCCGGCATTTTCTGGGGCGGCTATGACGGCGCGGAGCGAAAGCGGCTGGTGTTCCTGCCGGACTGGCTGGAGACGCCTGACGACCAGGTCGCGGCGGTGCGGGCCGCGTGCCGCAGCGGCGGCGACCTGACCCACCGGGATTTTTTGGGCAGTTTGATGGCTCTGGGATTGACCCGGGAGAAGATAGGCGATATACTTGTGGAAAAGGGCGGCTGTCAGGTGCTGCTGGACCCGTCCATGACGGATTTCCTGCTGCAGAACTGGGACAGCGCCGGCCGGGAGAAGCTCACCGTAACGCCGCTGCCGCTTTCGGCGCTGGCGGTCCCCCATGCGGCGGTGAAGGAACTGCGGGACACCGTCTCCTCCCTGCGGCTGGACAACGTGCTGGCGGCGGGATTTTCTCTCAGCCGGGGCCGGGCGGCGGAGGCCGTGGAAAAGGGGTCCGTACAGGTGAACTACGTCACCTGTGTGAAGCCGGACAAGCCCGTGTCGGCGGGAGATACCATCACCTGCCGCGGTCTGGGAAAATGCGTATTGGACAGCGTGGGCGCTCCCACGAAAAAGGGCCGCCTGCCGGTGACCATACGGCGATACATATAAGGGAGAAACAGCTATGGACGAGAAGAAGATAGCACGCATCAACGAGCTGGCCCGCAAGGCCAAGGCCGAGGGGCTGACAGACGCGGAGATCGAGGAGCGCGCTGCACTGCGGCAGGAGTACCTGAACGCGGTAATGGCCAATGCCCGCAGCGTGCTGGAGAATACCTATATCGTGGACGAAAAGGGCAACAAGCGAAAGCTGCGGGGAAAGGGAGAAGGGGAAGCATGAGCTACGAATACGACGAGAACAACGGTCTTCAGCCGAAGCCGCCGAAAAAGAACAATAACGACCTGGGTTCGTGGATATTCATCGCGGTGATGTTTGCCGTGGCCTGGCCTGTGGGCCTGATCCTGCTGCTGAGCAAGCTCAGCGAGGGCGGCGGCAGGAAAATGCGCCAGCAGGCGCGGGATGCGTGGCAGCGGACGGCGGCGGGCAGCGCCGAGGCGAAGCCCGCGCAGGCGCGCGCCTCCGCGGCGAAAAGCACCGTCCGCAAGGTCACAGAGACGCCGAACTACTCCGACAAGGGCGCCAAAACCATGAAGATCATCGGCGCGGTGCTGGGTATTCTGGGCTGCGTGGCTATGCTCAGTGCCGTCAGCGACAACCTGTCCTACGCCTACCACTACAACGAGTGGTGGTACTTTGCCCGGCAGCTGTTCTATCCCCTGGGCATGATGGCCGGCGGCGCGTCCCTGCTGCTGGGCAGCGGCGCCATGAAGCGCCGCCAGCGGCGCTTTGCCACTTACCTCCGCACCGTCGGGCAGAAGCAGGCCGTGCCCCTGGACTATCTGGCCCGGGCCGCCGACGTGTCCCGCCGCCGGGTGGAGAAGGACGTGAACCTGATGCTGGAAAAAGGCCTCTGGGGTGACGAGGCCTATATCGACATGGGCAGCGGTATGCTCTTCAAGTCCCAGGCCGCCGCCACGGCGTACTTTGATGCCGCCCACCGCGCCAAGGCGGAGCAGGGTCAGCCCGCACAGACCGCGCCCGCGCCGGCGGGCTACGCCGCCATCCTGGCCCAGATCCGCGAGCTGAACGACCGCATCGCCGACGAGGCCATCAGCGCCAAGCTGGACCGCATGGAGCAGGTGTCCGGCCGTATTTTCAAACTCATCGAAGAGGACGAGGCCAAGCGTGACGCCGCCGGCACGTTCCTGAACTACTACCTGCCCACCACCCTGAAGCTGCTGGAAAACTACGCCAGCTTCGAGGAGGCCGGCGTCAGCGGCGAGAACCTGAGCCAGGCCAAGGCCAAGATCGAAAAGACCATGGACAGCATCGTGGCGGGCTTCGAGCACCAGCTGGACGAGCTGTACCGCACCGATGCCATGGATATCGACAGCGATATCCGGGTGATGGAGACCATGCTGCGCCGGGACACCGCCAGCGTGGCGGACGACTTCGGCCTGAACGGCAGCAGCGCCGTGCAGCAGCGGGATGAGTAAACGAAAAGGGAAACGCAGCGCGCCTGCGTTTCCCTTTTGTGCTTGCGGCCCTTTTCCGCCCCCGCCGCGGCACAAAAAGCACCTTGTTTGTTGACGGGACGGGAAAAATGGGGTACAATGTCGGTAACGTTACCAGCGACCTGTTTCGCGCCCTTTGACGGAACAGGCGTGCTACCATAGAGCAGACGAGCAGAGTGAGAGAAAAGGAGCTGAGCACATGACGCGGCACCCGGCCCACGACATCTACACCTACCTCGGCGCACACCCGGCGGAGCAGGGCTTCACCTTCCGCGTGTGGGCGCCCCACGCCCGCGCCGTAGCGCTGGCCGGGGACTTCAACGGCTGGCAGCCCCGGCCCATGACCCGGCTGGATACCGGCGTGTGGGAAACGGCGGCGGAGAACGCCAAGGTCTACGACGCCTACAAATATGTGGTCACCGGCGCGGACGGCCGGGTGGTCTGGAAGGCCGATCCCTGTGCCTTCCACGCGGCCACCCGTCCCGGGACAGACAGCAAGGTCTACGACCTGTCCGGATACCAGTGGCGGGACGATGACTGGCGGCAGCAGCGGCTGGAAAAGCCGCCGGTGAACGGCGAGCTGCTGATCTACGAGGTGCATCTGGGCTCGTGGAAGCGCCACGAGGACGGCTCTCCCCTGAGCTATGTGGAGCTGGCAAAGGAGCTGCCCTCCTATGTAAAGGCCATGGGCTACAACTTCGTAGAGCTGCTGCCGGTGACGGAATACCCCCTGGACGACAGCTGGGGCTACCAGTGCACCGGCTACTTCGCCCCCACCAGCCGCTACGGCACGCCCCACGACTTCATGGCTCTGGTGGATGCCCTGCACCGGGCGGGGCTGGGCGTGATACTGGACTGGGTGCCCGCCCACTTCTGTAAGGACAGCCACGGGCTTATCGAATTTGACGGCACCTGCCTCTACGAGTACGGCGACCCCCTGAAATGGGAGCACGCCGGCTGGGGCACCCGTGTATTCGACTTCGGCAAGCCGGAGGTCCGGGAATTCCTGCTGTCCTCCGCCGTCTACTGGTTGAAGGAATACCACATCGACGGGCTGCGGGTGGACGCAGTGGCGTCCATGCTGTATCTGGACTATGACCGGCAGGGCGGCGCGTGGCGTCCCAACAAGGACGGCGGCCGGGAGAACCTGGAGGCCATCGACTTCCTGCGTGAGCTGAACCGGGCAGCCTTTGCCGCCGACCCGGCGGCGCTGATGGTGGCGGAGGAGTCCACCGCGTGGCCGCTGGTCACCTATCCGCCGGAGCAGGGCGGTCTGGGCTTCAACCTGAAGTGGAACATGGGCTGGATGAACGACCTGTGCCACTATCTGAAGATGGACCCCTACTTCCGCCAGTTCCACCACCGGGACGTGACGTTCTCCATGGTCTACGCCTTCTCGGAAAACTACGTCCTGCCCCTGTCCCACGACGAGGTGGTCCACATGAAGGGCTCTCTCCGGGGCAAGATGCCCGGCGACGACTGGCGGCAGCTGGCCGGTGTAAGGAGTTTCTGGGCCTATATGCTGTGCCACCCCGGCAAAAAGCTGCTGTTCATGGGCAGCGAGCTGCCCCAGTGGCACGAGTGGGACTTCCGCGGCCAGCTGGACTGGTATCTGCTGGACGATCCCGCCTGCCGGGCCAGCCATGAGTGCCTGCGGCAGCTGAACCGGCTGTATAAGCGCAACCGGTGCCTGTGGGAAAACGACCGGGACTGGGACGGCTTTACATGGCTGGTGGCCGATGATAACCACAACAACGTGCTGGTGTTTCTGCGGCGGGACCGCAAGGGCCACGAGCTGATCTTTGCGGTGAATTTCGCACCGGTGCCCTGGGACAACTACCGCTTCGGTGTGCCGGCAGCGGCGCGGTATGAGGTACTGTTCAACACGGACGACGCCTGCTGGGGCGGCAGCGGCTGCGCCCTTCCGGCAGGCAGCCGGATCGACGTGGACGAGATCCCCTCCCACGGGCGGGAGACTTCCCTTTCCCTGACCATTCCGCCCCTGGGTGCGGTGCTGCTGCGCCGGGAGGGAAAACGCCCCCGGAAAAAACAGAACGCAGGAGGTACGCAAGGATGAAAAAAGAGTGTGTGGCGATGCTGCTGGCCGGCGGCCAGGGCAGCCGCCTGTATGTACTCACCGGCAGCATGGCCAAGCCCGCCGTGCCTTTCGGCGGCAAATTCCGCATCATCGACTTTCCCCTGTCAAACTGCACTAACTCCGGCATCGACACGGTGGGCGTACTGACCCAGTACCGGCCGCTGGAGCTGAACACCTACATCGGCAGCGGCCAGCCCTGGGAGCTGGACCGTGTCAACGGCGGCGTACATATCCTGCCGCCCTACCAGAGCGCCGGCGGCGCCGTCTGGTACAAGGGCACCGCCAACGCCATCTACCAGAACATCGGCTTCGTGGATCTGTACGACCCGGAGTACGTACTGGTGCTCTCCGGCGACCACATCTATAAGATGGACTACTCCCTGATGCTGCGCCGCCACAAGGCCACCGGCGCGGACTGCACCATCTCTGTGATGGAGGTGCCCTGGGAGGAGGCCAGCCGCTTCGGCATCATGGCCGTGGACGGCGAGGACAACATCACCGAGTTCGCCGAGAAGCCCAAGGAACCGAAAAGCAACCTGGCCTCTATGGGCATCTATATCTTCACCTGGAAAAAGCTGCGCCAGTACCTCATCGATGATGAGACTGACCCCCGCAGCGACAACGACTTCGGAAAAAACATCATCCCCGCTATGCTGCGAAACGGTGAGAAGATGTCCGCCTACCGCTTCGAGGGCTACTGGAAGGACGTGGGCACGCTGGACTCCCTGTGGGACGCCAACATGGACATGCTCTCCCCCGGCTCGGGGCTGAATCTGCTGGACAAGAAGTGGCGCATCTACGGACGCACGCCCACCTGCCCGCCCACCTACATCGGTAAAACGGGCGATGTGGGCAACAGCGCCGTGGCCAAGGGCTGCACCGTGCTGGGCGAGGTAAAGAACGCCGTCCTCAGCACCGGTACCACCGTGGCCGAGGGCGCGTCCGTCTCCTATTCCGTGGTCATGCCCGGCGCTGTCATCGAGGCAGGCGCAAAGGTATCCTACGCCATCGTGGGCGAGGGCTGCCGCGTAGGCAGAAACGCCGTGGTGGGCGGCGCCCCGGGCAGCGTCCCCTTTGAGGACTGGGGCATCGCCGTGCTGGGGCCCCGGACCTCCGTGGCGGACGGCGCGGTCATCGAACCGAAAATGATGCTGGGCGAAAACGGCAAGGAGGTGCGGCCATGAACGGAATGCACGGGATCATCTTCTCCTACGGCAAGGAAAACGGTCTGCGGGAGCTCATCGAAAATCGCGTCCACGGCTCCATCCCCTTCGGCGGTGACTACCGCATCATCGACTTCATCCTCTCCAGCATGGTGAACGCCGGCGTCACGGACGTGGGCGTCATCATGCACGGCAAGTGCCAGTCGCTGCTGGACCACCTGGGCAGCGGCAAGAGCTGGGACCTGAGCCGCAACTTCGGCGGTCTGACGCTGCTGCCGGCCTTCGCCTATAATGAGCAGCACCGCGGCGACGGCCAGTTCCGCGGCCGCGTGGATGCCCTGGGCAGCGTGATGAACTACCTGAAGGGCATCCGCCAGGACTACGTGGTGCTGTCCGACAGCGACACGGTCATCAACGCGCCCCTGGAGGACGTGCTCCGCCGCCATATCGACACCGGCGCGGACATCACCGCCGTCTGCACCGCCGTCCCCGGCGACGGGCAGGACACCTACTTCCGGCTGGACGCCCGGGGCCGCGTCACCGACACGGCCTACGGCCTGCACACGCCGGAGGGCTATCGCTGCCTGAACATCTTTGTCCTGCGGACCGAGCTGCTCATCCAGCTGGTGACGGAGTGCCTGAGCCACAACCGTTACAGCCTGCGGCGGGATGTCCTTCAGGGCATGAGCAGCCGCCTCCATCTGCAAAGCTATGTCTACGACGGCTACGCCGCCCACATCAGCACCCTGCAGAACTACTACGACCGCAGCATGGAGCTGCTGGATACCGCCACCCGCAGCGCCCTGTTCTGCCCGGACCGTCCGGTATACGGCAAGGAAAACGACTCCCCCTCCAGCTACATCGACCCGGAGGGCGGCTGCGTCAACTCCCTGGCCGCCGACGGCTGCGACATCCAGGGCAGCGTAAAAAACTGCGTGCTGTTCCGCAACGTGCGTATTGAAAAGGGTGCCAGCGTGGAAAACTGTATTCTGTTCAAGGACACGGTGGTGAAAAGGGGCGCGGTGCTGCGGGGCGTTATCACGGACAAGTATGTGACCATCAGCGAAAATGTGACGCTGATGGGGCACGAGAGATATCCCATCGTCATCGCCAAGGGCGCGACGGTGTAAGAGAAAGGAGCCTGCCATGAAGCTGCTGTATGTGACCAGCGAGGCCTATCCCTTCTGCAAGACCGGCGGCCTGGCCGATGTGGCCGGCAGCCTGCCCCCCGCCCTGGCGGCGGAGGGTGTCGAGACCGCCGTCATTCTGCCCCTGTACGACAAGATCGGCCCCCAGTGGCGGGAGAAAATGACCTTCCGCCGATATATCTACGTGGACCTGGGCTGGCGGCATGAGTACTGCGGCCTGTTCTCCCTCCATGACCGGGGTGTGACCTGGTACTTCGTGGACAACGAAAAATACTTCCGCCGCGGCCGCCTGTACGGCGAGTTTGACGACGGCGAGCGCTTCGCCTTTTTCAGCAAGGCCGTCGTCGACCTGCTGCCCAGCCTGGACTGGATGCCGGACATCCTCCACTGCAACGACTGGCAGACGGCGCTGGTACCCATCTATCTCAAGGACGCGGCCACCCGCTGGTGGGAGATACGCCATATCCGCACGGTGTTCACCATTCACAACATTGAGTATCAGGGCCGCTACGGCAGCGACAGCGTAGACCAGCTCTTCGGTCTGAATCGTGGCTGGTACGATGACGGCACCCTCCGCATGGACGGCGACGTGAACCTGATGAAGGGTGCCATGCTCATGGCGGACGCCGTCACCACCGTCAGCCCCACCTACGCCGCCCAACTCCATGACCCGGCCTATGCCGAGGGGCTGGAGAGCGTGGTGGACGCCATCGGCTGGAAAATGCACGGCGTGGTCAACGGCATCGACACCGTCACCTACGACCCGGCGTCCGACCCGGCGCTTCCGGCGCATTACACGGCGGCAGACCCGGCCGGCAAGGCCGTGTGCAAGGCATCCCTGCAGGCTGCCCTCGGACTTGCCCAGGAGCCGGACACGCCGCTGATCGCCATGGTGACGCGGCTGGTGGGCCACAAGGGGCTTGATCTCGTGCAGCAGGCCATGGACGGCATCATGGCCACCGGCTGCCAGTTCGTGGTGCTGGGCACCGGTGACCGGGGGTATGAGGATTTCTTCCGCTGGAAAGCCGGGCAGTACCCCGGCCGCGTGTCAGCGCAGATCCTGTACGCCGAGGATCTGTCCCGCCGCGTATACGCCGCCGCCGACCTGTTCCTGATGCCCTCCCGCAGCGAGCCCTGCGGCCTGAGCCAGATGATCGCCATGCGCTACGGCGCGGTGCCCATCGTGCGGAGCACCGGCGGTCTGGCGGACACCGTGCGCTCCTGCCAGGTGGGGCAGGAGGACGGCACCGGCTACCTGTTCGGCGACTATGACGCCGGGGCCATGCTCTCCGTCATCGGTCAGGCCACCGGCCTGTACCGGGGCGACCGGACAGGCTTCGACACCGTTCGATACCGTGGCATGACCGCGGACTTCAGCTGGGGCCGCAGTGCGGCGGCCTACCGGCACATTTATGAGAACCTTTGACCCAAGGAGGAGTTACCCTATATGACCTACAACAAAGAGACCCTGAAAGAGGCCATCGTGCAGAAGCTGCGCCTCAACTACGGCTGCACCGAGCAGCAGGCCACCGACGGTGAGATGATGAAGGCCTGCGCCATGGTCCTGCGGGACATCATGGCCGAGCACGGCGTACAGACCCGCGAGGAGACGGCCCACGAGGGAAAGCGCAAGGTCCACTACCTGTCGCTGGAGTTCCTGATGGGCCGCAGCCTGATGAAAAACGCCTTCAATCTGGCGCTGCTGGAGCCCCTGACCGCCGCCATCGGCGAGCTGGGCTTCAAGGCGGCGGACATTTTCGACATGGAGCCGGACGCCGGTCTGGGCAACGGCGGTCTGGGCCGCCTGGCCGCCTGCTATCTGGACAGCATGACCACCCTGGAGATCCCGGCGACGGGCTACTCCATCTGCTATGAGCTGGGTATTTTCAAGCAGAAGATCGTGGAGGGCCAGCAGGTGGAGCTGCCCGACGACTGGATGCAGCTGGGCGACGCGTGGCTGCTGCCCAAGCTGCAGGAGGCCGAGGAGGTCCGCTTCGGCGGTAAGGTCCGCACCCGCTGGGACAACAACCACCTGATGGTGGTCCATGAGGACTACACCCGTGTGCTGGCCATTCCCTGCGATATGGAGATCGCCGGCTACGACACCGACCATGTGAACACCCTGCGCCTGTGGCAGGCCCGCAGCCCCAAACCCATCGACATGAAGCTCTTCAGCGAGGGCCAGTACCTCCATGCCGCCGAGGAGCGCGCCATGGCTGACGCCATCAGTCAGGTGCTCTACCCCGAGGACAACCACTACGAGGGCAAGTCCCTGCGGCTGAAGCAGCAGTATTTCTTCGTGTCCGCCACCATTCAGTCCATCACCCGCAAGCACATCCAGCAGTACGGTACCCTCAAGAACTTCCATGAGAAGAATGTCATCCAGATCAACGACACCCACCCCACGCTGGTGATCCCGGAGCTGATGCGTATCCTCATCGACGATGCCGGCATGGGCTGGGACGAGGCCTGGCACATCACCACCCACTGCGTGGCCTACACCAACCACACCGTGCTTTCCGAGGCCCTTGAGGTCTGGCCGCAGCAGCTG
>OMED01000128.1_pt1 | contig 45752 bp, 35 predicted proteins | sample 1673411 | NCBI WGS metagenome assembly OMED01 (sample SAMEA103958110, study PRJEB25191) | human gut metagenome | reverse complement strand
CTGTCCCACCGGAAAGGACAGTGACAGATCCTTCAGCACCTGCCGCGTGCGGCTCTCGCGTGTCTGTCCGGTCAACACCACCTCCGTGCTGTAGGAGGTATAGGATTTATCCACATGCTTCAGCGTTACTGCATCCATATCATTGCCTCATTTTCTCAAATTCGGTTGCTATTGTACCAAATCCCCGCCGAAAATACAAGCCCGGCCGCAGAAGCGAAAAACGCCTGTCCCCCTTGCATCCAGAAAAAAATTTTTTTGCAAAAAACGTGCACATTTCTTCCCCGCTTTTCATTGTTAAAAAAAACACATTCTCTACTTTTTGGAACTTTTGCACAATTTTATTCATCTTCATCTATCTAAATCGCCGAAGAAAAAGGTTGACAATTGCCAAATTCTGCGGTACATTATTGCAATATTTTACAAAGGAGGTCCCTACGCATGATCGTACATTACAACCTTTTGAAGCTGACAAGAAACGCGGATGTGACCGAAATTTATTTCCGCTGCCGCAAGATCTACGCAGAGCTGGAGCTGGCGCTCCCCTTCCTGCACAACGCAGAAGTATACCGCTGCGAGACAGCACGAGATTCCAATGCGGATATCATGATGGCCGTCCATCTGGACGGACCGGAATATTTGAACGACTTTCTCCATCACCCAAAGTATCTGGCGCTGGTGGACGATATCAAGGACTATGTGATGGACTCTATGGCCTTCGACGGAAAAGAAGCCTGCTGAAACAGCATAATGGCAAAAAAGTACCCAGATATGATCCGGGTACTTTTTTATCGGTTCAGCCGTGGCCCTCGGCGGCGAGCACTGTCGAGGTATAGCGCATGAGCTTTCCCTTATCATATCGACGAAGCCATTCACTGTCAAGAATGATTCGACAAGGCCCTTGCGAAATCCGGCAATATCCCACAAGCCATTTGCAGCACGACACAGGAAATATGATTTTGGCGCTGCTGCTTTTGTCTTGGAGCCGCTTTTTATTATCGCGCAAAAGGAGGATAATTGGTCAAATTTTCTCTCTTTTCTCTTACTTTTTCCTCAAAATTTTGTCACTTTTGTTTCGCTTTACACTTGCATTTTTTCCCGTCTTGTGATATGTTACAGTCATGAAGTTGGTGAACTTAAACCACCCGTAAATCGAAAAATCAGGAGGTAATTTACGATGAAGAAACTTGCTATGTTTGCCGCCGGCGTGCTGTTCGGCACCGCCGGTATCAAGCTGCTCAGCAGCAAGGACGCCAAGAAGGCCTATACCCACACCACCGCCGCCGTGCTGCGGGCCAAGGACAGCGTGATGAAGACCGTCACCACTGCCCGCGAGAACGTGGAGGACATCTACTCCGACGCCAAGGCCATCAACGAGCAGCGCGCCGAGGACGAGGCCGCCGCCGTTGTGGAGGACACTTCCGAGGAAGAAGCCACCGCTGAATAACCATGAAATGCACAATTCTCCATGAATCCGCCGGGCGTCTGCGGGTGCATATGCAGTGCGCCCGGATGACGCTGCATCAGGCGGACGTACTGGAATACTATCTGCGCAATGTGCCCGGCGTAACGGAGGTCAAGGTCTATGACCGGACGCAGGACGCCGTGGTGCTTTATTCCGCGCAGCGCGGCGCAGTCATCGCCGCGCTGGCCGCTTTCTCCTTTCCCAAGGCCGAGACTATGGATCTGGTGCCGGAGCACACCTCCCGCGCTTTGAACCGGGAGTTTGAGGACAAGCTGGCCATGACCGTCATGCGGCGGTGCATCTCCAAGCTGTTCCTGCCGGTGCCCATCACCACGGCGCTGTCTATTCTCCGCTCGGTGAAGTACATCAAGGAGGGACTGAAAGCGCTGTGGCACGGCAAGCTGTCCGTGGCAGTGCTGGATGCCACCGCTGTGACGGTGTCCATCGCACGGGGTGACTTCTCCACCGCCGGGTCGGTCATGTTCATGCTGCGGCTGGGCGAGATACTGGAGGAGTGGACTCACAAGAAATCCGTGGCCGATCTGGCCGGAGCCATGAGCCTGAACGTGGATCATGTATGGCTTCAGGTGGGCGATACCGAGGTACTGACCCCCATCTCCGACATCAAGGCGGGCGACTGCGTGATCGTCCGTACCGGTAGCCTGATCCCGCTGGACGGCAAGGTGGTATCCGGCGAGGCTATGGTGAATCAGGCCTCCATGACCGGCGAATCCATGCCTGTTCCCAAGCGGCCCGGCAGCTATGTCTATGCCGGAACCGTGGCCGAGGAGGGCGAATGCGTTATCTGCGTGGACAAGGCGTCCGGCGGCGGCCGGTACGACCGCATCGTTCACATGATCGAGGAGTCGGAAAAGCTGAAATCCACCGCTGAGGACAAGGCCGCCCGTCTGGCCGACCGTCTGGTGCCCTATACGCTGGGCGGCACGGCGCTGACCTATCTGCTGACCCGCAACATCACCAAGACGCTGGCGGTGCTGATGGTGGACTTCTCCTGCGCGCTAAAGCTGGCCATCCCCATCGCGGTGCTGTCCGCCATGCGGGAGAGCACCAGCCACCACATCTCCGTCAAGGGCGGATGTTTTCTGGAGGCCGTGTCAAAGGCCGACACCATCGTGTTCGACAAGACCGGCACCCTCACCTACGCCACCCCCAAGGTGGCCCAGATCATCACCTTCGGTGACTACAAGGAGCCGGATATGCTGCGGCTGGCCGCCTGCCTTGAGGAGCACTATCCCCACTCCATGGCCAATGCCGTGGTGGAGGAAGCCAAACTGCGTGGTCTTTCCCACGAGGAGTACCATTCTCAGGTGCAGTACGTGGTGGCCCACGGCATTTCCAGCATGGTCGAGGGCAAATCGGTGCTGATCGGCAGCGCCCACTTCGTATTTGAGGACGAGGGCTGCCATATCCCGGAGGGTGAGCAGGAGAAATTCGACAACCTGCCGGAAGCCTATTCCCACCTGTACCTGTGCATCGCCGGAGAGTTGGCCGCCGTGATCTGCGTCTACGATCCGCTGCGGAAGGAAGCCCGCGCCGCCGTAAAGGCGCTGCATGACTGCGGCATCTCCAAGGTAGTGATGATGACCGGCGACAACCGCAAGACCGCCGAGGCCGTGGCCCGGCAAGTAGGCGTAGACGCCGTGTTCGCGGAGGTTCTTCCGGAGGACAAGGCCGCCTTTATCCGCGAGGAAAAGGCAAAGGGTCGCACCGTCATCATGGTGGGCGACGGCGTGAACGACTCCCCTGCCCTGTCGGAAGCCGACGCGGGTATCGCCATTTCCACCGGCGCCGCCATCGCCCGTGAGATCGCCGACATCACCATCGCGTCGGAGGATCTGTTCGAGTTGGTGACGCTGCGGAAGCTCAGCGAGGCGCTGATGGTCCGTATCCACCGGAACTACCGGTTCATCGTGAGCTTCAACTTCTCGCTGATCGTGCTGGGCGTGGCAGGCATTCTGCCGCCTACCACCTCCGCCCTGCTGCACAATATGTCCACGCTGGGCATCAGCCTGAAGAGCATGACCAATCTGCTGCCCGACGGCGAAAAAAAGTAAGTACATACGAAAAAAGACCTTCGGCACTGCCGAAGGTCTTTTTTTCATGTCATACGGTTTTCTTTTTATAGCCGCAGTCGCAGTACGGCCCGCCGGATGCCAGCGTGTACTGCCGCACGAAATTCGTCACGCCGCCCGCCTCGCTCATGGTGTAGTCCAGATGTCACATGGCCGGGGTCAGATCGTACAGGCCCAGCTTTTTCAGCAGCGTACAGATGCCGCACTGGGTGAACCGGCCCTCGTAGCCGCCGTCAGCGCCGAACCAGACGGTGTCTCCGGTAAAGAGATACTTGTCATCGATGAGATACACCATGTGTCCCCAGGTATGGCCGGGGACAAGGAAGCACTCAATTTTAATGCCGTCGATATCCATGCTCTGACCGTCCCGCAGCAGCACCTTTTCATTGTTGATGATCACCTGCGGCAGCTTGTACAGATGATAGATGACCTTGCGGCGGGTTTCGCCGGTCAGATACTTGTTCTCTGTCTCGCCTATGTACAGCGTGGCGTCCCGGAACAGACCGGGACTGTCGGCCTCCACCGCACCCACGTGGTCGGTGTCCTGATGGGTAATGAGAATGTGGCGGATGGACTTGGGGTCGATGCCCAGCCAGCCCATTTTCTCCGCCAGCCGGTCATAGTTGTACCCGGCATCGATCATGATGGTGGCATCGCCCTTCCGGTAAAAGAAGATGTTGGCCACCCACTCCCGCACACAGGCCACATTCTGGTCGATCCAACCGGTATTCAGCGGCTTGAAGATCTCCTTGCCGCGATACATCCGGCTCATTTCCTTTCGCTGGAACTCTGTCGCTTTCTTTGACATGGCGTCACCCTCCTGTCTATGTTTCCGGCGATTAGCGCCGTCTAACTCTTAGTCAAAAAGAAGCGATTAGCGCTATCTAACCATTGGTGCTATTGTAATTCCCACGACGAAAAATGTCAAGGCAGCCACAGCATGCAGCAGGCAAAACTTTGTTCAAACGTGCCGGAATGGTGAAAAACTAGGCAATTCCCCCTCAAGTGAACAAAAACTGTTCATCGGGTGTTTTCTGTCCATTGAAAAAACACGGTCATCGATGTATGCTTTCCTCATCAAGAAGAAAACATAAAGCAATGAACTTACAGGAGGTTTTACTATGTATTATTCCAGTGGTAATTATGAAGCGTTTGCCCGCCCCAAGAAGCCGGAGGGCGTGGATCAGAAATCCGCCTATATCGTGGGCAGCGGCCTTGCGGCCCTGACCGCCGCCTGCTATCTGGTGCGGGACGGCCAGATGAAAGGTGAGCACGTCCACATTCTGGAGAAGGGCAACCTGCCCGGCGGCGCCTGCGACGGCTATAAGTTCGAGAATCTGGGCTACGTCATGCGGGGCGGCCGGGAAATGGACAACCATTTCGAGGTCATGTGGGATCTGTTCCGCTCCATCCCCTCCATCGAGACGGAGGGCGTCAGCGTGCTGGACGAGTACTATTGGCTCAACAAGGAGGATCCCAACTACTCCCTGTGCCGCGCCACCGTTGACCGCGGTCAGGACGCCCATACCGACGGCAAGTTCGACATCTCCGACAAAGGCGCCATGGAGATCATGAAGCTGTTCTTCACCCCCAACGAGGACCTGCAGGACAAGAAGATCACCGACTTCTTCGATGACGAGGTGCTGAACTCCAACTTCTGGCTGTACTGGCGCACCATGTTCGCCTTTGAGAACTGGCACAGTGCGCTGGAGATGAAGCTGTATATCCAGCGCTATATCCACCATATCGGCGGCCTGCCCGACTTCACCGCCCTGCGCTTCACCAAGTACAACCAGTACGAGTCCATGATCCTGCCCATGGTGAAGTATCTGGAGAGCCACAACGTCCGGTTCCATTACGGCGTGCAGGTCACCAACGTGGAGTTCGACTGCTCCGATCCCGCCCACAAGCTGGCCAAGCGCATCGATGTCATCGAGAACAACGAGCCCGGCGCCATCGACCTGACGGAGAACGATCTGGTGTTCATCACCAACGGCGGCTGCGTGGAGAACTCCTCCATGGGCAGTCAGGATAAGCCCGCCGCCTACAACACCGAGCTGAAGCCCGGCGGCGGCTGGGATATGTGGCGCAAGATCGCCGCACAGGACCCTGCCTTTGGCCATCCCGACAAGTTCTGCCATGACCCCGAGCAGACCAACTGGATGAGCGCCACCGTGGAGACTTTGGACCAGAAGATCATCCCCTATATCAAGAACATCTGCAAGCGCGACCCCTTCACCGGCCATGTGGTCACCGGCGGCATCGTCACCGTCAAGGACTCCTCCTGGCTGATGAGCTGGACCATCAACCGCCAGCCCCAGTTCCGCGACCAGCCCAAGGACCACTGCCTGGTGTGGGTGTACTCCCTGTTCACCGACAAGCCCGGCGACTATGTGAAAAAGCCCATGCGGGCGTGCACCGGCAAGGAGATCTGCATGGAGTGGCTGTACCACATCGGCGTGCCCGAGGATCAGATCGAGGATCTGGCGTCCAACAGCGCCAACACCGTACCCGTGATGATGCCCTATATCGATGCGTTCTTCATGCCCCGCGCCTACGGCGACCGGCCCAATGTGGTGCCCGACGGCAGCGTGAACTTCGCCTTCCTCGGTCAGTTTGCCGAGACGCCCCGCGACACCATCTTCACCACCGAGTATTCCATGCGCACCGGCATGGAGGCCGTGTACACCCTGCTGAACGTGGACCGCGGCGTGCCCGAGGTCTGGGGCAGCGTCTATGACGTCCGCGACCTGCTGAACGCCACCGTGAAGCTGCGGGACGGCAAGAAGGCCACCGACATGGAGCTGGGCCTGATGGAAAAGCTGGCCGTCAAGAAGCTGCTGGGCAAGATCGAAAACACCGATATCGAAAAGCTCCTGAAGGAATACCACGTCATCTGACAGCCCCCAGCATCACTCCCAAAAAATATCCCCCGGCCATAGCCGGGGGATATTTATTGTGTTCAGTTATACTCCCGCACCACGGCGGTGACCTTGCCCAGCAGCGTGGCCTCGCGGCCGTCGATGGGCCGGTAGTTCTCGTTCTCCGGCAGCAGCCACACCTCGCCGTTCCGGCGGCTCAGCCGCTTCACCGTGGCCTCGTCCCCCAGCAGCGCCACCACGATCTCGCCGTTGTGTGCCGTGGGCTGGCGGTGCACCACCACCAGGTCGTCCGGCAGGATGCCCGCGTTCAGCATGGACTCGCCCCGCACCCGCAGGGCAAAGTACTCCCCCTCGCGTCCGCCGGTGTCGAAGGTCAGATAGTCCTCAATGCACTCCTCCGCCAATATGGGGCTGCCCGCGGCCACGCTGCCCACCACGGGGATGCGGTCCGCCGCCGGTGCCGCCTCCTCCTGCACCGGCGCGCCGTCAGGCATTTCCCCCTGCATGGGCTGCGCCAGCGTCAGGGCCCGGCCCTTGCCGGCCCCCTTGGTCAGCACGCCCAGCTCCTCCATATGCTTCAGGTGGAAATGCACCGTGGACGGCGATTTCAGTCCCACCGCCTCGCCGATCTCCCGCACCGAGGGGGGATACCCCTGCTCCCGCAGTGCCTGGGCGATGTAGTCGTAGATTTTCTGCTGCATTCTGGTCATCTTCGCCATAGCCATGCCCCTTTCATGCGCCCCGTGTCGGCGCAGGTCCGTTTTTGTATGTGCGCCGCGTCCGCTGTTCTTCCGGCTCTATTATATCACACACTTTCGTGCATTGCAACATTTGTTCTATTCCTTTTTACATTTTTTTCTGAGGCTGCAGCAAAGACGACCGTGAAGTAACACAAAAAGCAATGAAAGAAATCCCGTTTCAACGGGCATTTCACTCTTGACAAGGACCGGCGGTATATAGTATAATGATTTTCGCTGACACGGTGACATAGCCAAGTGGTAAGGCAAGGGTCTGCAAAACCCTCATTCCCCGGTTCAAATCCGGGTGTCACCTCCAACCAAAACTCCCGAAACGCCTGTGTTTCGGGAGTTTTTTCATGCCCAAAAGCCGGTTTTAGCCTTGTTTTTAGCCTTATGCGGAGCGCCCAGCCCGTTGAAACCGTTGAAAAAAGAGGGGGACGGAAGCTCCGTCCCCCTCCTGCGGTATTGGTTCTATTCTATGCAGACAATTCGTCCGTCCGTGTCGTTCAGCCCAGCTTTGCCCACGTCAGGGGGCCGACGATGCCGTCCGCACCCAGACCGTTGGCCTTCTGGAACGCCAGCACGGCGGCCTTTGTCTTGCTTCCGAAGATGCCGTCCACGCTGCCGCAGTCATAGCCCAGCGCGTTCAGCAGCTCCTGCAGCTTGCGCACCGCGTCTCCGCGGGAGCCGTAGGACACCATGGGACGCCCGACGACGGTCGTCGTCTCCACAGGCATGGCGGGGCTGACGCCGTAGAGCTTGCCCCAGGTGAGCTTGCCCACGATACCGTCCACGCCAAGGCTATTGGCCTTCTGGAAGGCAGTCACCGCCGCATAGGTCTTGGCTCCGAAGATGCCGTCCACGTTGCCGGAGTTGTAGCCCAGCGCGTTCAGCTTATCCTGCAGCGTCTTGACAGCGTCGCCGGTGCAGCCTCTGTACAGCATGGGCATATCGGGTACCACTGCCGCCGTGGGGGCGTAGTAGTAGCCGCCGGAGGAGGTGGACTTGCTCCACAGCTTGATAGTGCCGGTGAGTGGCTTGTAGTTGGCGGTGTCGCTGGGGGTAAAGACCCACTTGTAGAGCTTGTTGGCCTCCACTGCGGTATCATTGTCCAGGTCCGTACCGTCCTCGGCCACCCACTTGATGGTGCCAGCCGGGGCGATGGTGTCCTTAGTCAGGTTTGCATCCGCCAGCGTCTTGCCGCTGGTGGTGATCTTGGTGTAGGCAGGCTCGCCGGTGGGGGTGGCCTTATAGATATAGAAGTGATAAATCTTAACACCCGTAGTGCCGTCCGACCAAGTGGTGTTAGTTATATCCTTCAGCGTAACGGTGACAATGTGGCCTGCCTCGTTGGCGTTGGTCTTGGTATTGCCGGTCACGGTGTAGTCCGCGGTATCGGCAATGCCGTAGGTCTTGGCGTTTCCATCATAGGTGTACTCCGTGGTGTCAGGGGCAGGAATGTCCACCGTTTTAGGCTTAATGGTCAGCGTGGCGGTCTTGCTGCCGATGTTGCTGCTGTCCTCATAGGTGGCTGCTACAGTGTAGGTGCCCACGGTCTTAGGCAGACCGCCATCCAAACTGGCTGTACCACCATTGGCGGCATAGGTGTAAGTCCACGTGCCACCATCACCGGCAGTAACAGAGCTGTCAAGCGCAGCTTTTTCGTACTTCTGTCCCGCGCCGTTATAGGTCAGCGAGCCGTTATCGAAGTTGATATTGCTGCTGACATCGTTCTTTTTCTGCACCGTGATGTCCAGCTCCTTGACACCTGTGGTGCCAGGGGTGGCAGTGGTGGCCTTCAGCTTGAAGGTGGTTCCGGAAATGGCGGTACTATCCACCTTCAGGATAGCGTTGCCGGTAGATGTGGTCGTATCCAGCTCCACACCGTTGACCGTGGCCGAGACGAGTTCCCAGTCAACCATCTCGCCGGGCATATACACGCCGTACTGGTCATAGACCTTGGCCGTGTAGGCCTCGCTGTTCGTGAAGGTAGCGGCGGGAATAAGGAGTCTGGTTTCCGGGGCCTCGCCCGCCTGATTGCAAATCTCCACAAGGGTGGCCTTTGCCGCATCCTTGTTGATGTTCACAGTCTTGGTAGCGGTGAGAGTGCCGCACTTGGCAGTAATGGTCACAGTGTCAGCATCTGCCTTGTTCGTAACAGTCAGCTGACCGTTGTTGAAGGTCACACCAGGCTTTTCGGTGAAGCTCCATTCGATCGTCTGCCCGTTCATTACTTCGCCGTACTGATCCTTCACTGTGGCAGTATAGGTCGCATACGCACAGTTCGTTGCGTCGGGTTCAGTCACCGTAGGAACATTCACGCTATCTGGAGTAACATTGATTTCCAACGAAGTCGCCACACTGGCAGCGCGTGCGATATTGAAGGTGATCTCATTGGATTTCACCCCACTACCCTCGGCGTACAGTGTTGCTTTGCACGCCGTAGCATCGCTGGTCACGGAAATGCTGCCGTTGGCGGCGATAAGATTCACGCCCGTAACGGTTGTGGGGTCCAGTTTCATTTTCCATGTCGCACTGATTCCGGTCATTTCCGCGCCGTACTGGTCATAGACCTTGTAGCTGCAATTGCCGCTGTTCTCCGTGCCGCCGTTTGGTATGGTGATGTCGGTTCCTTCGGCAGGAGCCGTGGCAACGATGGCGGTTTCCTTCGGGGCTTCCTTGGTGATGGTGACGTCCTCTCTATCGGTAAAGCCAGCAGCGGTGGCCAAGACATGAACCGTGCAAGTCTCGGCTTCGTTGGTGACCTTCAGGGTACAGCCGTCCAAGCTCACGCCCTTGGGGATGGGGTCATTGGTGATTTTCCAAGTAGTGCCCTCCACCGGGCCGCCAGAACCATCATCATAAATGCCCGTGATAGCAAGCGACCGCTCGCTAGTCGCCGTGGCATTGGGCGCTGCCGTGGGGACAGCCAGCTCCAGCGCAGGGTTAGTAATGATGTCGATATGCTCCAGGGTCCTGGTGTCCGTCTTGGGGAACTTGGCATTGAAGGTGAGGGTCTTTCCGCTGTCCTTAACCTCCACACCCGTGACGCCGGTCGAACCGTCAACGGTGGGGGTCACGCCCTCGGCAAACTGATAGCCGTCCTTGGCCGTCAGCGTCACATTGGCGGTGTACTCAGTGTTGGCCGCAAACTTTCCGCCAGCGGCAATGGCCGGATCCCAAGTGATGCTGCCGGTGTACTGCGCGGTCGCAGCGATGTCGCTCTGGGGCACTTTGCCCTTCACGGGAGCAGTGATGGTGACGGGCAGGTCATCGGACAGATCGGCATATGTGTAAATATTAACGGGATCCATGCTTCCAAAGTTCATGGTAGTAGATCCGTCAACTTTATACATGTCACCTATTGTAGCACTCAGAGAATTATTCCCGAGATTAGAATCTTTGGCTTTTACCGTCAGTTTTAGGACATTAAATGTGCCTGTTTTTCCTGAGTCTGTTACGGCACAGCCAAACTTTCCATCTACAGGAGTATAGCTGCTCATCATGTAGTCAGAGCTGGCGACCAAAACTTCATGAGAAACATACTCTAATCCACTCGGGAAAATCACTGTAAAATTTACTGCTCCAACAGCATCACTTTTAGCATTGACCTGGAATGTCACATCAGTAGTTTCACCTACTTTTAGTGTCGTTTTCTCAGAAGAGATAGTGATAGAACCATCACTTCCCTCAGATGCATATGCAGGCACTTGGATGAATGACATAACCATAACAACGCAGAGAAGCATTGATAACGCTCGCTTTTTCATGTCAATTAGCCCTCCTTGTTAATCAGATATTAGTTGGGAAACTTATTTGTACTTAACTTAAAAGTTGATATAGGCGCTGCAAATCGCCATAGTCAGCTGTTCCAGATTCATTTACATCTGCAACTTCTACAGCTTCTCCTGTTAGTTTATTGCTGGTAGATAGATGCTGATAAAGGCGTTGCAAATCACCAAAATCCACTGTTCCACTGTAGTTCACATCCCCATACAGCCACAGCTTGAGCTGGCCGCAGTCGTAGGCGTCCGTGCCAACGGTGATGGAAACGATCTTGGGCACATACTTGTCGGGCTTGAAGATCACCAGCTTGTATTCGCCCGCTGCGACGGTATCGAAGCTAAAGGTCTGCGCCTTCATCGCCTTGCCGTCCACCGTCGCGTCGCTGATTGTTCCGCCGGTGCCGGTGTAGAGGGCGGCTCCGCTGGTATAGGTGTTGTTCTTCCACTCCGCCTTGATGTCCGCATCGCTGGTACTGCTGTCATAGAGCAGATACTCAGCGCTATCGGTGTTGTTCCAGCTCACCGCCGTCCCGCTGACCTCCACGCCTTTTGCCTTCACGGGCACCTTGACGTTCGTCAGCGTGAGCGTATTGAAATAGCTATCGCTGACAGGGTACGCCGTTCCGTCGATAACGACAGCTCCCCCGGTGATCTGGCAGTGGCTCTTCGTGCCGCCGATCTTCAGCTCGGTGATGGTCATTTCCGTGGCGCCGTCGGGAGCCGTTGTGGCACCGGCCGCCCAGGTCAGCGTCTGGACGGTGTAGCCTTCCGGCAGCTGCTTGTTCAAATCTGCCGCCGTTGGCAGGGCGTCGCCGGGGTGCAGCTCCATCGTCAGCACCGGCTTGAAAAGCAGGTGTATCTCTGTGCAAAGGAGCTTGTCGCTTTCACGGGTGAAGGGGATATCCTGCGTCCCCCTATCATGATTGAGTCCCATAGAAAGGTTGTTGAGGATGTCAAATTTAGCCCCCTCCACGGGTTTGACCTCCACCTGCGCGGTGTAGCATTTCCCGGCCTCGAAATCATCATCCGGCCCCAGCTTTTGGCTGCCCTCATACCAGTCATAGGTCAGCATCCGGCGGCTGCCAAAGTTTATGTGGAAAAAGCTCAGCGCGCCAATGGGTCCATCCTTCGGGGTCATTTTCAACCTTGTTTCACCCGTAATGAGCGGATCCCCATTGAGATCGGCCGTCACGGTTACACTGTTTTCCGGCATGGTGAGGGTGGTATTGGGACTGTACGGGTCATCCACACCACCGTGAACTCCCGTCCATTTCGCGAACACCTTTCCGCCGGTGGGCTTATCGGCCCTGACCTCCACCAGCTCGTTGCCGCTTATACTGTAACTCCTTGCGCTGCCTGTGTCGTTGGTTGAATACTCTCTGCCGTCGGGCCGATACGCCCTTCCGTTTACTACCGTAAGGTCGTACTTGGTAATCGTCGGGGACAGCTTGATGGTAAAGTTTTCCTTGCGGATGACGGAATACTCGTCGCTGCTGTTTACGGGATCGGGCACCCGCACGCCGACCCGGAAAGCCCCGGCAATGTCAATGGGAACATCCCCGGTATAGGGCTTAAAGAAGAGATCCGCAGCGGTTTTGGGTTGTGTGCTGTACACCAGCTCCGCATTGATGGGCCAGTTGTCGGGTTTTACCTTGGTGACAGTGGCCGTGATGCGATCTGTGATGGTGATGGTGTCACCGCTTTGGGTGTAGTTCCCTTCGGGGGCGAAGGTCACCTCGTAAAGCTCGGGTTCGCTTTCCGAAATCTTCTGCAAAAGAATCTTCGTCGTCGGGCTCCATGCGCCGGTCGCCTTGGATTTGAACCGCACCCTCAAATTGGTTACGCCGAGCCAGGTTTCACTATCCTTCAGCACGATGACGCCGTTGTCCGCGCGCGGCGAGGTTCCCACCGGTTTGCCGGGGTCGCTGCCGCCGCTGCCGCTTTTATTAAAGGTATAGTACATCTCGTACTCGTCGTAGTCGAAGTTGGTCGCCTTCACGATCAGCCCCCTGGCAAACGGATAACAGGCGGTTTCGCGGGGTGCCAGCGGGGTTTGCCCGCCGCTGCAGTTCAGCGAGACCAGCTGCGGCGCGGGCGGGAGCGTCAAATCATCGAGATCGGGATCAAAGGTCTCGCTGAAATGCCATCTGCCGTTGTAATTCAAGGCAATGCGCTTCGCGCCCGTATCCGAGAGGGCATAGGTGATGCCGCTGCCCGACTGCTTTGCGAAGACGCTTCTACCGGAAACAACAGCCTTGATATCATTCCCGGAATTATCCTTTGCCGCCACCGGCGAGCTGCCGGAGAGCTGGAAGGTTGCGGGAACAAGCATGCCCTTTACGTCCTTTATGGAATCCGGCGCTGTCCAGGAGACCGTGCCGGTGGTGCAGTTGGCAACGGGGCTGTACCCTTTTGTCCATGTAGGGGTGCCGCCAAAGGGATCGTACTTCGCCAGTATATAGTAATGGCCTGCACCGGTAATATGCAGCGTGACCGTTTCGTCGGAAACGGGCTGACCGTTAACGGGAAGGTCGGCACCGGGGTCCTCGGCGGTGAGGTTTTCCGTTATCGTGGACCACCGCGCAAAGGGCGCCGCGCTTTCCGGGGCGGTGATGGTGATGTCGACAGACCCGTCTTTCAACGGCCCCCACAGCTCGTCATAGGCCTTAAACTTCCCGTCCTGGATCCTTCCGTCAAAAAGCTTCACCCTAACGGCGGCGGCGTTTTGGGGGAAATACTGGATCCGCTTGATGTTGTCAGACGTGAATGTCTTTACGGTAACGTCCTCGCTCACGGTGATTTTGGGCCACGCAACAAAATCAAATCTATCGGGGTCATCGTAGTTGTCGGTGCGGGAGCCATTGCGGGCGATACTCATGTACCCCACCTTATCGATCGAGTAAACGCAGATATCGGAATGGGGATAGCCGCAGAAAACACGCGGGTTAGTACTCTCCAGACCATCGCACCCGAACTCGACATTCACGGTACCGGTGGTATCAATGCGAATGAAAGATTTTCCGCCCACATCGTGAGCATTCGCTTTCACGACTTCAGAGAGGTTGTAGCTCTTGATATCCAGGCTGGCGTTATCGAACACATAGAGATTGCTCGTAAAGATCGTATGGGAATCAGAATCAGTGTCTTGGTAGCTGGGCAGCTTCAGATCGATCGATACCTTTGCGTCTCCCCTAATGGTCAGACCCTGGGTAAAGATACACTGGGCGGTCAGCATCTGGTACGCGGTATTGCGGTCGTTCGCGTTAATAGCCAGCGAACCGCTGCCTTCTATGATGAACGCCAGCCCCTTCGGCCTGCCGTCCCCGAATTGATTACCGCAGGAAATGGCCCGGTAGTTGTTCTGGTCGGCATTCACAGCGCCCCCGTCCTTGGGTGCAAGCACGTTAGTGCCATTCAGCGAAATGACGACAGAATTGGCTTTGTTGCTTCCCGGCACATAGGTGATGGACTGTCCGTTAAAGTTGTTCAGCTCCAGCGTCCACTGGTACATGTCAGTTTTCTTCAGGCATGCCACATAGGTACTGGGACGGTTGGTCACAGCCTCTGTGTAGTAATCACCGCTGTGATGCTCCTTGATGGTATTACCGGGGTACAAATAAAGCGTCTGCCCGTTATCCATTATCACCTTGAGGTGGGCATCGCCCGTCGCCGCCGGCATCACGGGCATCCGCATAGATCCTCGCGGCTGGGTGTCGTCCCCGATGTCGTAGTCACTCCCGGACGGGTCGCCCTCGTCCTCCGTGGTTTTGTCCTCCTCTTTGGACTCCGGCAGAGCCGGGGGTTCCGGTGTCGCCGGGGGTTCCGGTGTCGCCGGTGGTTCCGGGGTCGCCGGGGGTTCCGGTGTCGCCGGTGTCTCCTGCGTCTCCGTCACCGCCGGAGCGGGTGGGTCGGTGCCGCTGTCCTCCGCCGTGGCCAGTGCCATGGTGGGCAGCATGGTCGCCACCATGACCAACGCCATCAGCCAGGCGGTCAGCCGTTTGTAGGTTTGTTGTGCCACGCTATTTTTCCTCCTTTCTGAATTCAGCTTTGCGGCGTTCCGCCGCTCTCATGCTCTCGGTCGCCTCGTCCAGCCATGTGCGCATCTGCTGCGGGTCAAGGTCGCCGATGCAGTAGCCGTCGATGAGCTTCAGCTCCGCCGCCTTTTCCAATGCGGCTTGCTTTTTCGGGTAGCTGTCTTCACAGATGAGGTAAACCCGGCAATTTGGCAGCCTCCGCCGCACCTCGATGGCGATGTCGCAACGGGCGGAGACGTCCTTGTCCTCCACGCCCTCGGTGAAGTCGGTCTCCAGCACCAGAAGATCCACCTTCTCCGCCGTACACTGCCAGACCACATCGTCGCAGTCGTCGGAGAGGATGCCCAGCGGACGGCAGCCGCCCAAATTGCCCAGCCAGTCCGCCGCGCGGCGGGTCATGGCGCGGGAGAGAAAGCAGACCGCCGCGCGCGGCAGCTCCGCTCCGGGGCCGCTTGCAGGCGGCTCCCGCTTTCGGAACAAGCTCAAACCGCCTCCCCCTCTCTCCGCGTCACGCCTGCCCTTGGCAGGCGCGTTCCACATTCGGGGCAGTACACCGCGTAGTCGGTGACAGCCACGCCGCAGCCGGGGCAGCAGCGGTGGCGGGAGAGATAGAAGTCATAGAGGGTCTTTTCCGGCAGCACCGCGCCGCAGTCGGTGCAGTGCGCGTCCTGCGCGCCGTTGGCCCTGCCGCACTCTGGGCAGATCTTGCGCCGCTTCATGGTCTCCGGCCCGAAGCCGTATTCCAGCAGCGTCACCTGCCGCAATGCCCTTTTTGTCCGCAGCTCGTATTCGGTCATGGCGTCCCCTCCTTCCTGTCCATACCGTCCGCTATCAGCTTCGCGCCGCAGGCGGGGCAGCAGCGCGGCGTCGCGCCCCGCAGCCTTGCGCCGCACTGATGGCAAAAGGTGGGGAACTCCGTTTCCCACGGGGCGCAGTCCAGACACAGCCCCGCGTTGACATTGAACATAGCGGAGGATACGTACTTCCCGCATTTGAGGCAATGGTTGAACTCCCACCTGCCCTCCGTCTCCCACGCGATCTCCAGCGCGGCTTCCTCCGTGTCCGCCTGGATGGGCTTGGTCACGCAGCACAGCTCACCGGAGATGTCGCAGTAAAAACGGAAGACCATGCTGCCTCCCGAGTCGGCAACGACCCGATAGGCTGCCGTTTTCTTCGCCTGCTCCATCCGCATTCCTCCTCCCTTTTTTATTTTGTCTTGTAAAGCTGTCGTGGAATATGCTACAATAGAAAGGCTAAAGAGGCGGTCGGCTCGACAGGCTATAGGGCGTCGAGCGATCTTTAGGTTGGAGCTTCGCTCCAACCTAAAGGGGGTACCCCCTTTAACGATTCTCTGTTCACCTGACGGTCGCCGGACGGTGCGTCCGGCTCCGTACACTATTTTTGTACCATATTTTCATTCTTTTGTCTGTCCCCTAAATCCCTCATTTAGGGGACAAAGAGAAAAAATATTTTTGAAAAATCCGAAAATCAGCCCGATTTTTCAAACACCCGTTCTGTTTTGGAGGTCTGTTTCATGAAAAAGCGTATGCTGGCGGCTCTGCTGCTATCTGCCCTTCTTTTCATCCTCTCCGGCTGCGGAGAGAAGTCCCTGCTGAATAAAAAGGATCCGGTCTCTCTGACCTTCTGGCATGTCTACGGTGAACAGGCAGGCTCGCCCATGGACCTTCTGGTGCAGGAGTTCAACCGCACCGTGGGACAGGAGCGCGGCGTGCAGGTGAAGGTCACCGGCACCAGCAGCGCATCCAAGATCGGCGGCTATCTGAAGGAGGCGCAAAGCGGCGGGCAGGACGTGCAGGAGATGCCCGACCTCTTTACCTGCCACATTTCCGATGCAACCGCCTTGGGTGAGGAGAACCTTGTCGATTGGCATGACTGGTTTACGGAGGAGGAACTCGCCGACTTCGTTCCCGGCTTTCTCTCCGACGGCACGGCGGAGGACGGCAGGCTGCTGATCTTCCCCGTTTCCAAGTCCACGCAGCTTCTGATGTGCAACGGCAGCGGCTTCGCCCGCTTTTCCGATGCCACCGGTGTCCGCTATGATGACCTCGCCACATGGGAGGGCTTTTACGACGCCGCCGGCAAGTTCTATGACTGGTCGGGCAAGTCCTTCTGTGCGCTGGACTATCCCATCCGCGCCGTTGAGCTCTGCGCCATGGAGCGCGGCAGCGGGGATTTCTACACGGAAAACGGCTGGTACGATACCGACAACGCCGTATTTAAGGAGAGCTGGATGCAGTTCGCCCGATCCCTTGCGCAGGGCCATGTGGTGGTCTCTGACCTCTACTCCAACACACAGGTGATGACCGGCGATGTGGTGTGCGGCCTGGGCTCCTCCGCGGCGATCCTTTATTACAATGATACCGTCACCTACCCGGACAACACGCAGGAGCCCATGAACCTCCATGTACTGCCCATGCCGAAAACGGCAGGTGCGGACGCTCTGATGACGCAGGCGGGCGTGGGGCTTTGCGCCTACAAGACCACCGAGCAGAAAGCGGAGGCCGCCGCACTGTTCGTCCGCTGGCTGACGGAGGCAGAGCGCAACCTCGACTTCGTGGCGCAGACCGGCTATATGCCGGTGCGGAACGGCGCCTTTGACTCCATCGAAAGCTACGGCAGCTTCCCGGAGCCTGCGGAGAGCTATCAGAGCCTCTATGCCGCGCTCAAGACTATGCGTGAGGACTATGTCCCCGTGTCCGAGCCGCGCTTTGAGGGCTACTACGACAAGGTCAGCGTCCTCTATGACGGTCTGCGCCGGCTTCAGCAGGAGCTGCCCAAGCGTGCCGCAGCTGGTGAGGACATCGATGCGCTGGCGGAGGAGACTTGGGCGTTGTTCTGCTCCATTCGCTGAAAAAATCGACTACATCGGAAGGGGGGTGAAGGCCCATGCCCAGCTTTTTGCTCGCAAAACTGAAGCAGGCACAGCCCTCCATGCGCCGGCGGCTGTTTCTATACATGGGCGCATTGGCGGCTCTGCTGTTGGCAGTGCTGCTTGTCGCCCTGCTTCTGCTTGGGCAGCTCAAAAGCCCACGGGCTGAAACGGAGAAGGCTCTGACCTTCCAGATGGGGGCCTTTCGCTCGGATATGAACTCCCTGTGGCGGAATGTCTCTGTCATGGGCATCCATCTCTCGGAGGATATAACAGCCCTCATTGAGGAGCAGACCTCGGACTTTTCCTCCCTCAACGGAGATGTAGACGCCGTGGGTGCCTTGCAGGAGGCCATGCTGGAGCCGCTGTGTCAGTATGTGCGGCAGACGGATTGCTCCGGCGCGTTTATCCTGCTGGGTGCCTCACTCAGCTCCGATCCCACCGTGGATTCCCACGCCGGACTGTATGTGCAGCGCGGCAACGCCGAGCACACCACCGGTGACCTGCTGCTCTACCGCGGCATGGCGGACATCGGGCGGCGGCATAAGGTGATGCCTCACCGGAAGTGGGCGCAGGAATTCGACCTGTCGAGCTTCCCCGGCTTTGCGGAGCATCTGGAAAAAGCCTCTGCGCCCATAGAGCATAGCTGCCGCACCACAGAGTTCATCACCCTGCCGGGTACCACAGAGCAGGCGATCCTTCTGACAGTCCCCATGATCGGCGCGGATGGCACGGTATACGGTCTGTGCGGCTTTTCCGTCAATCAGACCTACTTCTTGGCGCACCACGCGCAGCCGACCGGCATTGGCAGCCTTGCCTGTGTTCTGTCGGATTCTGCGGAGGGGCTGGATGTTCAAAGAGGGCTTCTGACCTATCCCACAGGCGACTTCTGTTTTGTGCCGGATGAGCTGCTGGAAAAAAGGAGCCTGCGCGGTGGGCTGACCGCCTTTGTAGGGTCGGAGCTTTCCTTTGTCGGCATTTCAGAGCCGTTTACAGTGGCTGTCGGGGATGAGGCGCCTCACGATCTGACGGTGCTGATCTCAAAAGCCGCCTATGACCGCGCCATGCTGAAAAGCGTGATAGAGATCGCCGCCTTGCTGACGCTGCTGGTGTTTTTTGCCGTGGGCTGCTGTCTATTCTATACCCGCCGCTATTTCAGACCCATTCTGGAGGACATCGATCATGTCACCGTGGCGGGCGGTGAGAAGGGAAAGCCTATCTTTGAGGAACTGCTGCCCATCTCCGAGAAGATGCGATCCCATGAGGAGGCTGTGACCGTTCTGACGGCGGAACGGCAGGATGCCCAGGACAGAGCCGAGCAGCTTTTAGGCGAAAAGCTGGGACTTGAAGAGCAGGTAGAGGATATGCAGGGGCAGCTGGACGATTCCCTTGCGGAGATCCGTCGTTTGGCTCACCTCGGAAAGAAGGAGCTGAAACCGGCTGACTATGAAAAATTCTTAAAGGGCTATGCCAAGCTGAGCACAAAGGAGCTCGAAATATGCGAGGCTCTTGTCAGCGGCCTGAGCACCCGCCAATGTGCGGAGCAGATCGGCTGTGCCTCCAGCACCGTAGATACATACCGCAAGAGGGTTTATGAAAAGACCGGCATCCACAAGGTGCGGCAGCTTCAGCTCTGCGTTGCGCTCATGCGGACGGAGCAGCAGGATGCGGAAACACAGAAAGAATCATGACGGCCAATGGCGGCGGCGCATCTCTCCACAAGGCGATGTGCCGCCGCAAGCGTGAGGCCTGACGAGGCACCGCAGAAAACAGGAAACACCACCCAATGGGTGGTGTTTTTTCGGCGGAACAGGCACGCATCCCCCAGGCAGGACCGCCTGGGGGTGTGTTTTATTGCTTTCGCGCGGTGATATAGTCGTCGCCGGGGCGCCAATGGGGACAGGATCGGGTATCGGCGGCCAGGAAACGGGCCAGCTCGTCCTCGTCCAGATCCATGTCACAGATATAATCGTCGTAGTCCTCGTCATAGACGTACCACACGCAGGTCTCACACTTGTCCATCATACGTCCTCCACCAGCCGATGGCTGTCGAATTTACAGAAGCGGTAGTAGATGAGCGTGGCCACGCTGCACACGAACCAGCCGGCGGGGTAGCTCATGGCGATGGGGATGATCTCGTTGGAGACATAGTTGGCCACGATGTAGAGGTATATCTGGCGGAAGACCACGAAGGAGCCCAGCATGATCCACATGGGCACCTGGCTGTTGCCCGCGCCGCGGAGGGCGGCGGAGTAGATCTGGTTGATGCAGAAGAAGAAATAGAAGGGTGACAGCAGCCGCAGCAGCAGCGCGCCGTAGGACACCACCTCGGCCTTGCTGTTGAAGAACGCCGTCAGGTCCGGGGCCAACAGCAGTACCGGCACCAACAGCACCGCCGTCACCGCGAAGGACAGGTACAGCGCCGTGCGGACGCCCTTCTTGGCCCGGGCCGTGTCGCCCACGCCCAGGTTCTGGCCCACAAAGGTGGTGCCGGCCATGGCGATGGACTGGACCGGCAGGATCACCAGCTGGTCCACCTTGGTATAGGCCGTCCAGCCGGACATACAATCCGGGCCGAAATAGTTGATATAGCCCTGGACGAACACGTTAGAGAAAGCGGTGATGGCCATTTGCAGGGCGGCGGGTATACCCACGGACACGATCTGACGGAGGACGGACCAGGTCATACGCAGGGCACGGAGCTCCACGCGGATACAGCCGGCGGTGCGCATGAGCACCCAGATGGTCAGCGCGGCGGACACCGCCTGAGCGATGATGGTGGCGTAGGCCACGCCCTCCACGCCCATGCCGAATTTCAGCACGAAGAGCAGGTCCAATCCCGTGTTCAGCACGGCGGACACCAGCAGGAAGTAGAAGGGGCGGCGGGAATCGCCCACGGCGCGAAGGATACCGGAGCCCATGTTGTAGAGCAGCAGTCCCATGACGCCGGCGAAGTAGATGGTCAGGTAGGTGGTCTGCTCCGGTGCCACCTCGGCGGGGGTCTTCATCAGGCGGAGCATCAGGGGCGTCATGGCGATGCCGGCGGCGGTGAAGACCGCGCCCATCAGCAGCGTCAGCACCAGGGAAGTGTGGACCGCCTGGCGGACCTTATCCTCGCGGCCGGCGCCGTAATACTGGCTGATGACCACGCCGGCACCGCTGGACAATCCCAGGAAAAAGCCGATAAGCGTGTTGATAATAGGGGTGACGGTACCCACGGCGGAAAAGGCCTCGTTGCTGACGTAGTTGCCCACCACCCAGGTATCCACCATGTTGTAGAGCTGCTGAAAAAGATTGCCCACCATCAGCGGCAGGGCAAAGTTGATCAGATGCTTTGTGATGCTGCCCTTCGTCATGTCCACGTCATAATGGGCGGCGCGGTGGTGGGTGTGGAAGTGCAGATGCAGATGGCTGGAATGGCGCATGGAGGCTCTCCTTGTAACATACTTCTTTACAGGAATTTTACCATAATACCAGCCAGGGCGCAACAGGGAGAATGTCGGTTTTTCGGCGCGGACAGTGCCGCAGAATGGGCGGGAATGGACGGAGGAAGCGCGTCATTCCGGGAATTCCGTCCGGTCCGCCGGACGCATGATGGACACCTCGTAGGCAGTGCGGTCGGTGGTGACGCCGTTCTCCGTTTTGGAGTAGACACGACTCTGGACCCGACCCTCGGCGGTGAGCCGGGCACCGGTGTGCAGCAGGGACACCTGCTGGGCCACGGTGCCCCAGGCGATGCAGGGCAGGTAGTCGGCGCGGCCGTAGCGGCGGTTCACCGCCAGGATCATGTCGCATATCTCGCGGCCAAGGGGCGTACGGCGGAGGGCGGGCTGCTTGCACAGCACGCCGCTGAGGAAAATGCGGTTCAGCGGTTCGCCGGCGTCATGGGTCAGCGTCTGGGCGAAGGTGGAGATGACCAGACGGCTGCCCTGGCCGCTTTTGTTGTTGAAGGAACGCAGCTGGCCGGTGATATGTACGCCGTCGCCGGGGGACACCGGCGTCAGCAGCAGAAGCGGCCGGGGGACGATGACGGGCAGCTTGTCCGCCTGACCGGACAGGCGCAGGACGGACAGGGTAAAGCGGTAGAACGCACAGCCGTGGTTCACATGGGACAGCAACGGCGCGTCCTCGGCCACGCCCCGCAGCTCCACGCGGTTGTAATTCAGCTCCATAGTACACCTCGTTTGTTGAGATGTCACAGCCTATGTGGGGCGGGGCTGGAATATGCCCCTTTTCAAAGCGTTCAAAGTATGGCATAATACAGCAAAAGGAGTGATGACCATGCGTTATAAGGGAAAGGTATACCGACCGCCCAGCGAGGCGTACAGCCTGATCGTGCAGGTGACCTACGGGTGCAGCCACAACAGGTGTGCCTTCTGTGATATGTACGACGACAAGCACTTTGCCATGCGGCCCATGGACGAGATCCGGGAGGACTTTGAGCTGGCACGGCGGGTATACCGCCGGGTGGAGCGGGTCTTTCTGGCGGATGGGGACGCACTGATGCGGAGGACCGGCGACCTGGTGGAGATATTGGGGCTGGTCTATGGGCTGTTTCCGGAGTGCCAGCGGGTAACATGCTACGCCTCCCCCACCAGCCTGCAGATCAAATCCGAGGACGAGCTGCGCCTGCTGCGGAGCAAGGGCCTGCAGATGGTGTATATGGGGCTGGAGTCCGGGTGCGACGCGGTGCTGGAGAAGATGCAGAAGGGCCACACGGCGGCGGAGATCGTGGCGGCGGGGCAGAAGGCCCGGCGGTGCGGGCTGGCGCTGTCGGTGACGGCCATCTCCGGGCTGGGGAGCGTGGCACACTGGCGGGAGCACGCCGCGGACACGGCCAGAGCCGTCAGCGAAATGAAGCCGGACTATCTGGGGCTGCTGACGCTGATGGTGGAGCCGGGAACGCCGCTGGAGGCCTGGGTGCGGGAGGGCAGCTTTACGCTGCTCAGCCCCCTGGAGGTACTGAAGGAAACAGAGCTGTTTTTACAGCACGTGGACAGCGAAGGAACCGTGTTCCGCGCCAACCATGCCAGCAACTATCTGACGCTGAAGGGCACACTGAACGGCGACCGGAAGGCGCTGCTGGCGCAGATCGCCGCGGCGCTGGACGGTCGCCGGGACCTGAAGCCGGAGTTTTTGCGGGCGCTGTAATGCACACGCGCATTCAAAAGGGTTTCCCTGTGGGAAACCCTTTTGCTGTCCAACCAGCCCCGCGCTCTGCGGAAAAGGGCGGACTTGACAGGGTGGGTGGTTTTGTATATAATAGGCAAGATTTATATCAAAAGGAGGATACAGGGCGATATGGATACCGACAGCGGCGACCATCCCGGGAACTTGCCGGGCTGCCATCTGTTTTTTGCGGCATATCTGCGCCGCCTGACGCGGGGCAGACGTGCTTTTTTGCGCCTTTAGACCAGTGTGGATCACAGAAACAGATGACAGAAAAAGGAGCTATTGATCGTGTCAACGACTACATATATCATTATTATGGCGGTATGCCTGCTGCTGTCCGCCTATTTCTCGGCCACGGAGACGGCGTTCTCCTCGGCCAATGTCACGCGGCTGAAAATGCTGGCGGAAAAAGGCAACAGCCGGGCCGCGCTGGCGTGCCGGCTGCTGGAGCGCTATGACAAGCTGCTGTCCACCATTCTCATCGGCAACAACATCGTGAACATTGCCATGGCATCCCTGGCCACGGCACTGTTCGTCAAAAGCTTCGGCGATGCCGGCGCTACGCTGTCCACCATCGTGGTAACGGTGGTGGTGCTGATCTTCGGCGAGATCTCCCCCAAGAGCATCGCCAAGGACTGCGCCGAGAACTGGGCCATGACGGCTGCGCCGTTTCTGCGGTGCCTGATCTGGCTGCTGATGCCGCTGAACGCGCTGTTTTCCCTGTGGAAAAAGCTGCTGGCCAGGATGTTCCATCTGGATGGGGACAACAAAATGTCCCCGGAGGAGCTGCTGATGCTGGTAAACGAGGTGCAGCAGGAGGGCAGCATCGACAAGGACGAGGGCGACCTGCTGAAGAACGCCATCGGCTTTTCCGAGCAGGAGGCGCAGGACATCCTCATCCATCGGGTGGACCTGGCGGCACTACCGGTGGACGCTACCAAGGAAGAGGTGGCGGACCTGTTCACCCAGACAAAGTATTCCCGGCTGCTGATCTATCGGGAGGACATCGACCATATTATCGGCACCATACACCAGAAGGACTTTTATGTGGGCTGCGGCGTGACGGACAAGCCGCTGGAGGAGATACTCTCCCCGGTCATGTTCGTGCTGGAAAACGAGCCAATCAGCCTGCTGCTGAAAAAATTGCAGCTGGCCAAGACCCAGATGGCCGTGGTGGTGGACGAGTACGGCGGCACCTGCGGCATCGTGACCATGGAGGACATTCTGGAGGAGCTGGTGGGCGAGATCTGGGACGAGCATGACGAGGAGGAGGTCTTTATCCGCAAGGTGGACAAGGACACCTATCTGGTGGACGCGGCCATGGACTTTGACGATTTTGCCGAGTTCTTCCATCTGAACGAGGAGACGGAGATGACGTCCGTCAGCGGCTGGGTGATGGAGCAGTGCGACCGGGTGCCGGAAGTAGGCGACCGGTTCAGCTGCCAGGATCTGGACGTGCTGGTGACGCGGGTGGACAACCACCGCACTTGCGAGATCAAGGTGGTCCGGCGGGAAGCGTCCGGCGGCGAGATCACCGACGAGACATAAGCAGAAGCACCCGGAGGCATAAGCCTCCGGGTGCTTATTTTTTCCTGTGAGGAACCTCCCCTAAGGTGAGTCCAATACTACCATACCACCATCCGCCCGCCAATGCAAGAAGAACTTTCGCTTCTGCAACAATTTCTCCCTAATTCTATATATTATATGATAATTCCGATGAAATATCTGCGTTTTGCACCGTTGACAGCGGAGGTATGGGGGTGTACCATCTGAACATATTTTTTACAGGGGAGATGGCGGGATGAAGTATATTTTTGTGACCGGCGGCGTGGTGTCCGGGCTGGGAAAGGGCATCTGCGCGGCATCGCTAGGCCGGCTGCTGAAGCAGTGCGGTCTGCGGGTGCGAAACCAGAAGTTCGATCCGTACCTGAATGTAGACCCGGGGACCATGAGCCCTTACCAGCACGGCGAGGTGTTCGTCACCGACGACGGCGCGGAGACGGATCTGGACCTGGGACACTATGAGCGCTTCGTGGATGAGGCGCTGACCGGCGACAGCTCCGTTTCCTCCGGAAAGATCTTCTGGTCGGTGCTGAACCGGGAACGGCAGGGCGGCTATCTGGGCGGCACGGTGCAGATCATCCCCCATGTGACCGACGAGATCAAGCGGCGGTTGTACGCCATGGATGACGGACAGACGGACGTGGTCATCGCGGAGATCGGCGGCACGGTGGGTGACATCGAGAGCCAGCCGTATCTGGAGGCCATCCGTCAGGTGGCGGCGGAGCAGGGACGGGAAAACGTGCTGTATATCCACGTGCCGCTGGTGGTCTCCATCCCCGGCAGCGGCGAACTGAAGAGCAAGCCCACACAGCACTCCGTGAAGGAGCTGCTGAGCGTGGGAATCCAGCCGGATATCCTGGTGTGCCGCACCGACAGCCCGCTGCCGGAGGACATGCGGAAGAAGATCGCACTGTTCTGCAATGTCAGTGAGGACTGCGTCATCCCCAACCTGACGGCGTCCACCCTGTATGAGGTGCCCCTGCTGCTGGAGCGGGAGGGGCTGTGCCGGGTGGTGTGCCGCAAGCTGGGACTGGGCGCCGGCGAGCCGGATATGCGGCACTGGCAAGAGCTGGTGGCGCAGATACACGCGGCGGAGCAGCGTCATGTGACCATCGCGCTGGTGGGCAAATACACGGAGCTGCACGACGCCTATCTCAGCGTGGCGGAGTCGCTGTTCCACGCGGGGACCGCCTGCGGCGCACAGGTGGACATCCAGTGGGTGGACTCACAGCACCTGACGGCGGAAAACCTCACGGAAACGCTCTGCGGGTGCAGCGGCATATTGGTGCCCGGCGGCTTCGGTGACCGGGGCATTGAGGGGATGATCCTGGCGGCACAGTACGCGCGGGAGAAGGGTATCCCCTATCTGGGCATCTGCCTGGGGATGCAGATCGCGGTCATCGAATTTGCGCGGCACGCAGCCGGGTGGGCGGATGCCCACAGCGCAGAGTTCAGCGCCGTGACGGCACATCCGGTCATCGACCTGATGCCGGACCAGGTGGGCGTGACCGCCAAGGGCGGCACCATGCGGCTGGGCAAGTATCCCTGCGTGCTGGCGGAGGGAACAAAGGCCCGGGAGGCCTACGGCCAGCGGGAGATATGGGAACGCCACCGTCACCGGTATGAGTGCAGCAACGTGTTCCGGCCGGAGCTGGAGGCCGTGGGCCTGCGGGTGGCGGGTACGTCGCCGGATGGCCGTCTGGTGGAGATGGTGGAGATACCGGACCACCCGTGGTTCGTGGGGTGCCAGTTCCACCCGGAGTTCAAGAGCCGGCCGGACCGGCCCCATCCCCTGTTCCGCGGCTTTGTGGCCGCAGCACTGGCGCAGCAACAATAAAGATACGCAAAAGGCCCACCCCGGTGGGGCGGGCCTTTGCGCTCAGCGCATCAGGGCTGCATGGCCGCGGCGGTGGCCGGGTCGAGATAGTACTTCCCGTCGCCTCCCAGGTAGTAGATGTTCTGGATAAAGCCGTGGAGGTCGTACTCCACCTTCGTGTTTGGCTCGGCCAGCACATCGCCGTACATCAGCACGGGATCGATATCCTCCCGGCTGTTGATCTCCTCCTCGGTCAGATCACCGCCCTTTTCAACGGTGCGGTTCAAGTTGGCGTCGTAGTAGACCACGGAGTAGTCCTGCATCCACATGGGAACATAGACCACCTTTGTGACGGTCTGCCCGTCCTCCTCGGGCTGGGAGATTCCCTCCACCGGCGGTACGTCATCCTCATCGGTGGGCAGGGTCTGGACGCCGCAGGCGGCCAGCGCCGTAAGCAGGGCCAGCAGCGCCGCGATCACAGCATACTTTTTCATATTCATTCGCTCCTTTCGCTTCGATACACGCTCTCCGCCATAGACAGCAGTTCGCTCTGTGTCTCGCCGCCGGTGAGCAGGAAGAAGCAGTTGGCCTGCTCATCCACCCATACCAGCGCCGATGCGCCTGCCGGTACAGCCACATAGTGGAACGGCGCCATGTCCTCCCCACGGTAGAACCACAGGCCATAGCCGCGGCGTGCCGGGGAAGCGCTCTGCCCCGCAGGGGCGAAGCGATACAGCTGCGCGGAGATGCCGTGCACTGTCACCGGCGCCGCATCATAACCCTCCGGCATTCCTTCTTCCCCCATAGGACGCTGCCCCGTCTCGGTATTGTATATCCCACCGGTGCTTCCGTCCCGGAGTTCCGCGCGGATCTGTGCACTGCCGGTCAGGGGCACGGCTTCAAACAGTATATCCCCCTGCGCGGACGTCCAGCGCATCACCCGGACACCACTTCTCTTTTCATCGTTATAGCCTCCGGTAAAGTCACCTGTCAGCGTATAACCCGCCGGGGCCGCGGGCGTATAGTCTCCCGGTGTCGGCTCCTCCGCTGACGGCGTAATGTCGTAAAGCGTGGTCACGCTGGTCACTCGCAGGAACCAGCGGCTGACCGCCGCGCGGGCGGTGGGACTGGCCGCCAGCACCGCGCCGAAGGTCAGCAGTGCCGTCAGAGCGGCCGCCGCCGCGCGTCGGCCCCATCGTCGGACCGCCTGCCGGCGGGTCACACAGCACGTCAGCGCCGTCATGTCCGCCTGAAAGGCCGGGGAAAATCCATCCTCCGGCGCCGGCAGTGCCGCCGCCAGCTGCACCGCCAGTCGGCGCGCGCCGCAGCACAGCGCTTCATCATTGAGCAGAATGCTCATACAGATATGCCCTCCTTTTCCAGTTCTGTACGCAGGGCGGCCTTGGCCCGCTGCAGAAGCTTCTGGGCCGCGGCAAAGGACAGCTCCAGCAGGGACGCCGTCTCACGGGTGCTGTAGCCGCAGCCGTAGCGCAGCAGCAGTGCCTCGCGGCAGCGGGGCGGCAAGCGGCCCATGGCGTCGGCCACCGGGTCGCCGCAAGGCGGTGGCGTGACCAGAACGGTGTTCTCGTCAAAGGGCACGCCGTCACGGCGGGCCTGCTGCCGCAGGCAGTCGATACACTTACGCTCCGTGACCACCACCAGATACGCCTCCAGCTGGGGGCGGGGCAGGCGGCACAGCCGCGGGAAGTGCTCCGCCAGTGCCAGAAACGCCTGATGCACCGCGTCCTCGGCCTCCGCGCCGCCGCAGAGCTTCCGGCGGGCCAACGCCAGCAGACGGCCCCGGCAGGCGGTGTATATGTCCTCGAACTGCCGGGTCTGCCGGGGATCCTCTATGGTCTGGATATAGAGCAGCATGACCCCTCCTCCCTTCTGCGCTGCAGCTGTGTGCGGACGGCAGTGTGTCTCCGTCCTGCGCCTTCACTCTATAAACGGCGCAGCGGAGCGAATACGGACAACGAGATCGAAAAAAAGCGAAAAAACTTGTCCTCCTATGGAAAAAGGACGCCGGGGCGTCCTTTTCGGGTAAGACTGTTCATACATATACAGAAGGCGATGCCGGCTACACCATGACGAACATATTATAATGCTTCATCAGGCGGATATCCTCTTTGGATATCTTCAGCTCCTGAACCAGCGTCTTGTCGATGGAAAGCGGCGTTTTGCTGAGAAGGCGCTTGGCGGCGGAGGGCATCAGCGGTCGGCAGGAGATGCCATAGGTCAGCACCCACTTCCGGTCGTCGTCCATATAGGGCTGGGGAATGCCGATCTGGTATTTGTCCATGGGCATATCGTCGTTCTGGAAAAGCATGGCGCTGAACGCCTCGTAGTGGGTCATGGTGCCGTGGTAGGTGCTCTCACAGACCCGGTAGTGGGCCAGGTCCTTGATGTTCATGTACATGAGCACCTCGGCCGTGCTGCTCTCCTCCGTGGGGAATATATCGATCACGGTGCACTGGGCGCGGTTGACCCGGCCGTCGAAGAAGTACATATATAATTGGGAGACCTCCCGGAAAAAGGCGGGCACCTCCGCGTTGTACTCCTGGTCAATATCCGGTGTATTGCGGTACAGCAGATCATAGATGCTGACCTTCAGGACGTTGGCGATGTCGTAAAGCGTGGCAATATCCACGGAGATCTGTCCGTTCTCGTACTTGGAGATGGCCGAACGGGTCTTGTAGATGGCCTGAGCCAGCTCGTCCATCGACATACCCCGGCTTTTGCGGGCGTAGCGGATGCGGCTGCCGACTTCTCTTGTGATATTTTCTCTTGCAGTGTCCATAGGTGATTTCCTCAAAATCAATTCAGACTCATTTTTGCGCTGGTTTTTAACGATTATAGCAAAATACGTCAAATATGTCAACAAACGTTCCGTTCAGGAAACACAATTTGCACAAATTGTTCCGCAGGGGGAACAGGCGGCAAATTGCCACCCGGTCCATTTTCCGTTATAATGGCAACTAAGGTAAACCTTACGTACGCAAAACTGTACAAAATCACAATAATACTACGTTGAAATTGGAGAGGTGTACAAAATGAAGGTCAAAGCTGATACGTTGTTTTATGGCGGCAAGATCTACACGATGGAAGCGCCGGGCGTCTGCAAGGAAGCAGTGGTGCTGAAGGACGGCAAATTTGCCTATGTGGGCACAAAGGAAGAGGCGCTGGAGCGCTTTGACTGTGCGAAGTGCATTGATCTGCAGGGCAAGACTGTGCTGCCCGGCATGGGCGACTCCCACCTGCACTTCTTCGCTTTCTGCCAGACTTATACCACGGTGGATCTGGGCGGCGCCACCTCCCGCGCCGAGGCGCTGCAGCTGCTGCGTGACCGCGCGGCGGAGACGCCCAAGGGCGAGTGGATCAAGGGCTCCAACTTTGACCAGTCCAAGTGGAAGGACTGCGAAGACCGGCTGCCCACCCGTCTGGACCTGGACGAGGCCAGCACCGATCACCCCATCGTCATCAAGCGCGTGTGCCTGCACACGGCGGTGGCCAACACCATGGCGCTGGAGAAGGCCAACATTACCAACGGCTACGTGTACGGCCCCGGCGGCCTGGTGGAGCTGGATGCCGATGGCAATCCCAACGGCATTTTCCGTGAGCAGGCCTCCAAGATCTACGACAATCTGATCCCCGACCCGTTCCTGGTGCCCGCCACCCGTGAGAAGTGCATGAAGAAGGGTCTGGCGCTGGCCTCCAGCCTGGGCGTGACCATGATGCACACCTACGCCGCGGAGATCTGGCACTATGACGAGGACTTCGCCGACTATGTGGCCCGCAGCGACCGCGGCGAGCTGCCGGTGCGTATGGCCGTGTGCCTGGACTATATGTTCGACCCGGAGAACCTGACGCCCGAGCAGCGGAACGATCCCTACCGCGCCGCGCGTATGGGCAGCTTCAAGAGTTTCTCTGACGGCTCTTTGGGTTCCCGTTCCGCCAAGCTGTACACCGACTACGCGGACGATCCCGGCAACACCGGTATTCTGGTCATCAGCCCGGAGGATCTGGCCAAGAGAATGTATGAGGCATACCGCCACGGCTTGCAGCCCGCCACCCACTGCATCGGTGACAAGGCGCTGGAGGTCACTCTGGACGCGGTGGAGTACTGCCTGCAGCAGGGGCTGAAGGACGGCATGACGCCGGAGGAGCAGGCCAAGCGTCTCCCCTTCCGTCTCATCCATGCCCAGATGGCTACGCCGGAGCTGATCGAGCGCATGAAGAAGCTGCCTCTCGTACTGGATATCCAGCCCACGTTCCTGATGACCGACTTGCACTGGATCGAGGAGCGCGTGGGCAAGGAGCGTGCCGCGCTGAGCTATCCCTGGAAGACGTATCTGGATGAAGGCTTGGTCATGGCCGGCGGCTCCGATGCTCCGGTGGAGAGTTTCAATCCCTGGATCGGCATCTACGCCACCGTGACCCGTCAGGATATGGACGGCTATCCCGTGGGCGGCTATCACCCCAACGAGAAGGTATCCGTGTATGACGCGGTGTGTATGTACAGCAAGAACGTGGCCTACGCCAACGGCGATCAGGACCTGATGGGAACCATCGAGGCCGGCAAGTTCGCCGACATGGTGGTCATCGACCGCGACATCTTCCACATTCCCGAAAACGACATCAAGGACATCCAGGTGCTGAACACCTATATGGCCGGCATCGAGAGATATCACCGCGACTGATACGCGCAGCATAACAAAGGAGCTAAGACATGAGATTAAATTCTTTTGACAAGGTCAAGCAGTTGACGGAAGAGATGGTCGCCATCCCCAGCATCAACAAGGAACCGGGCGGCGAGAGCGCCGTGGCCCGCTATATACAGGACTTCTATATGTCCCTGCCCTACTTCCAGGCACATCCCGAGCAGGTCAAGTGCTTCCAGACCAAGAACGACTTTGTGGTGCGGCACAGCACGCTGGCCTATGTGAAGGGCACCAAGGGCAATTCCAACCGCACGGTCATCCTCATCGGCCACATCGACACCGTGGGCGTGGACGATTTCGGCACCATCCGCGAGTACGCGTTCCGCTGCGAGGAGCTGCCCGCCAAGCTGCGCGAGACGTTCGTGCTGCCCCAGGAGGTCATTGACGATATCGAGTCCGGCGAGTATCTGTTCGGCCGCGGCGCGCTGGATATGAAGTCCGGTGTGGCAGGCCATATGTACCTGATCCAGTACTTCTCTGAGCATCCCGAGGAGCTGGACGGCAACCTGCTGGCTATCGGCGAGTGCGACGAGGAGGACAACTCCAAGGGCATCATCACCGCCCTGGACCTGCTGGAGGAGCTGAAGGAGAAGGAGCACTTCGAGTATGTGGCGTGCATCAACGCCGACTACTCCACCAACTACGCCCCCGGCGACGAGAACCGCTACATCTACTACGGCAGCATCGGCAAGCTGCTGCCCTGCTTCGCCGTGTTCGGTAAGGAGGCCCATGTGGGCCAGGCCTTCAGCGCGCTGGACCCCAACCTGGTGCTGGCCAACATCACGCGGAAGATGTCCCTGAACACCGACCTGTGTGACATCGCCCAGGGTGAGGTCGCCATCCCGCCCATCTCTCTGAAGCAGATGGACACCAAGGGCCCCTACACCGTGCAGACGGCGCTGACGGCCTTCGGTTACTACAACTTCTTCACCCACGGCTGGAGTCCTTCCATCGTGCTGGAAAAGAGCAAGCAGATGGCTGTGGAGGCCTTTGACGAGACGGTGGAGTACCTGAATGCCCAGTACAAGCGCTTCTGCGAGCTGAGCAAGGTGGACTTCCATCAGCTGCCCTGGAAGACCCGTGTCTACACCTGGAACGAGTTCTATAACGAGCTGGCCGCCGTGCACGGCGAGGCCTTCAAGAAGGCCATTCACGAGTTCACCGTGAAGCTGCATGAGGACGATCCTGAGCTGGATCTGCGGCTGTTCGGCCTGCGTGTGGTGCAGGAGGCATGGAAGTGGTCTGAGGACAAGTCCCCCGCCGTGGTGGTGTTCTTCGGCTCCATCTTCAGTGCCCGTATCGAGATGACCGGCCGCACGGCCAAGGAAAAGGCTCTGCTGGACGCGGTGGAGAGCGCTATCGAGGTGGTGCGGCCCGAGGCCCAGCGCCAGATCAAGACCCGTATGTTCTACCCCTACATCTCCGACTCCAGCTTTATGGCCGTGTGCGACGACACCCTGGCTATCCAGGCGCTGGAGACGAATATGCCCCAGTACGGCGTGAAATACACGCACCCGGTGGATAAGATCCGTCAGATCGACGTCCCCGTTGTCAATATCGGTACCTTCGGCCGCGACGGACATATGCTCACCGAGCGCGTGGATATGCGGCAGACGTTCCAAAATGTTCCCAACATCACCTATGAAGCGGTGAAGCGTCTGCTGAGCTGAGCTATCCCTCCCTACGCTGAGAGACCCTGTCAAAACGCACAAAACGCACCAAGCACAAAACGCAAAACGCACAAACGCAATCGCAGAGAAAATCACCTATTGTTTCGCGTGAAAGGAGAAAAGTATGGTTATACTGCAAGCTATTCAAGATTTTGGTAACTGGTTCTGGGGCATTCCCATTTTGATCCTCATCGGCGGCGGCGGTCTGTTCCTGACCGTCTATCTGGGCTTCCCCCAGATCCGCCACTTCGGCTACGCCATGAGCCAGACCTTCGGCAAGATGTTCGCCAAGAAGGAAGAGGGCAAGGTCCGTCCCATCTCCGCCGCATTCGCGGCCCTGGCCTGCGCCGTCGGCGCTTCCAACATCGTCGGCGTGCCCGTGGCTATCGCCCTGGGCGGCCCCGGCGCTGTGTTCTGGATCTGGATCCTGGCTATCCTCGGCATGTGCACCAAGTACTGCGAGGTCGCGATGGGCATCAAGTACCGTCGTAAGAACGACGTGGGCGAGTGGGTCGGTGGCCCCGCCTACTACCTGCGCGGTCTGGGCAAGAAGATCGGCGTCGTGTTCGGCGTCGGCTACGCCTTCTTCTTCATGATCGAGCTGGTCCCCTCCCTGGCCTCTCAGGGCGTTTCCGCTGCTGAGCAGTTCAACGTCTTCGGCGCAAACCAGACCGTCACCGGCATCATCATCGCCGTTCTGGTGGGTGTTATCCTGGCCGGCGGCTTCAAGCGCGTGTCCAGCGTCACCGACATCCTGGTTCCCGTGATGGCCTGCCTGTACGTGCTGGGCGCTCTGATCATCATCTTCGCCAACGTGGGCGAGATCCCCGCTGTTTTCGGCATGATCTTCCAGGATGCCTTTACCGGCCGCGCCGCTGTGGGCGGCTTCGCCGGCGCCACCATCATGGCTGCTATCCGTTGGGGCGCTGCCCGCGGCGTGTACTCCAATGAGGCGGGCGTAGGCTCCACCATCGCCGGTCACTGCACCGCCGATACGGATCACCCCATCCGTCAGGCCCAGTTCGGTATCTTCGAAGTCTTCATGGATACCATCGTTATCTGCACCATCACCTCCCTGGCCGTTCTGTCCTCCGGCGTGTGGACCCAGGAGGGTCTGAGCTCCGGTCAGCTGGCCCTGGCTGCCTTCCAGTCCGTGTTCGGCAGCTTCGGTGCTATCTTCGTTGCCATTACGGTGTTCCTGTTCGTGTTCTCCACGATCATTTCCGCCGGCTTCTTCGGCCAGATCCAGGCTGAGATCCTGTTCGGCCGTAAGTTCTCCAAGATCTGGGTGTTTATGTATCCCCTGTTCATCGGCATCGCCTGCGCGTTCTCCAACGTGACCACCATGTACATGATCACCGACGGCTTCATGGCTATTATCGTCATCCTGAACATGATCGGCCTGCTGCTGATGTGCAAGCAGGTGAAGGACCTGCAGAAGGAGTACTACAACACTCCCGGTATGTACTACCTGGCTGACAAGGCCGCCAAGGAAGCCAAGAAGGCTGCCAAGTAACGGCTGACACAGCATAACACAGTGATAACGTAATTCCCCTGTACTGACATTCCCCGCGTTTTGTGCGTTTATCCCCCCCTGGACCTCTCAGCGAAGGGTGCTGGTCCCCTCCAGCGCCGGGGCCCGGTCCGGCCTTGTGCCGGGCCGGGCTTCCGGCATTTCAGGGGGCCTGTCCCACCCCACGATAAAAGGGAACGACCGCCGAATGGGCGGTCGCTCCCTTTTGTGCGGCGGGTGCTTGTTTAACCAAAGGTGCCTTTTTATACACATCACTATCCGGCGGATTGCACCGTTATTCCTCTGCGGGCAGCGTCACGGTAAATGTGGAGCCATTTCCAGGGCGGGAGAACACCGTCACCCTCCCGCCGCATAGCGTTACCACCCGGCGGACAATGGAGAGGCCCAGGCCGTTGCCCCGGTCATCCGGGTATGGCGCAGCCCGGTAGAACCTGTCGAAAATGTGCCGCTGTGTCTCCTCGTCCATACCGATACCCGTATCGGAGACAGACACGGTAACATCTCCCTCACCCCGCCGCAGCACCACGGTGATCTGCCCGCCGGCAGGTGTGAACCGGATAGCGTTGGAGAGCAGGTTGGACCAGATGTGCTCCACCAGCTCCTCATTGCCGTAATAGTCCACCGGATCCAGGTCTCCCTCCACGGTCAGGCTCTTTTTCAGCCACTCCCTCTCCTGCTGGCGCACACACCGGCGGAGCTGTTCATCCAGGCTGTACAGCGTCTTGTCGGACACGATCTCGGTGTTTTCGTACCGGGCCAGCTCCAGAACGTGGGTGCTCATGGCAGCCAGCCGTTCGGACTGCTGCACCACGGTGTCTGTATAGGTCCGCCGCTGTTCCGATGTCAGGTCGTCGTTTTGCAGCAGCTTGGCAAATCCCCGGATGGAGATAAGCGGCGTTTTGAACTCATGGGAAAAGGTATTCACAAAGTCCATCCGCAGCAGCGCCACGCTGGACAGTTCCTCCGCCATTTTATTAAAGCTGCGGATATATTCCGCCACCTCGCCCCGGGCGCCCCGCATATCCACCCGCACGGTATAATCGCCCTCCGCCACTGACTGCGTGGCCTGCATCAACCGTGACAGCGGCGCCAGATACCCACGGAAAATGAATATGGCCAGCAGTACGCCCAGGATGGCGCTGACCGAAAGGATGAGGATGGGCCACAGCAGCGTATAGCTGGCGTCCTCCAGATGCACCAGCCGCTGCACCAGTGTAAATATCCCCAACGCCATCCCCACATACACCGCCACCAGCCCCAGCACCAGCAGGAACATGGTGCCCAGCAGCCGGACAGGCGGCTTTTCTTTTTTCACCTTATTTCTGGCCATTGCCGTCCTCCCGGGGCATCCCCATATAGCCAAATCCCCGAATCGTCCGCAGCTCGAAATCCGGGTTGTTCCGGAATTTCTCTCGCAGTCGGGAGATGTAAACCTCCACAGTGTGCTCGTCCACATCACTGTCCAGATCCCATATGTCGTCGATAAGCTGCCGTTTTGTGAAAAGTGTCCGGGGGTAAGACAGCAGCTTATACAGCAGCAAAAACTCCTTAGCGGACAGCTGCCACGTACTCTGCGGAGTGATGACCTGCAGGGAGCCGCGGTCCAGCACCGTGGTGCCCACCGTCAAGCGTCGGTCTGCCCGGCTGCAATACCGCCGCAGCAGGGCCTCGATACGCCAAAGCATCTCCTCCTCGTCCACTGGCTTGACCATATAGTCATCCGTCCCCGCCCGGAAACCCCGGCGCTTGTCCTCCTGGGTCACGCGGGCCGTCACCATCAGCACCGGCAGATCGCAGTTCCCCTCCCGCAGCGTCTGGGTGAAGGTGATGCCGTCCATCCGCGGCATAGTGATATCCACCACCGCCAGACCGCACTGGTAGTGTTCCATCACCTCCAGCGCCTCCACACCGTCCCGCGCAGGGCACGGCTCATACCCGGCACGCCGCAGCACCTCGCACATCAGAAATCTGGCGTTGTCATCGTCCTCGGCCACCAAAATGCGGAACATGGCTGTCCCTCCCTTGTGTTTTTTTTGGATTTTATCATACCTGCTCTCAAAAATCGAGATTTTTTGAGCTTATGTTGAGGTTTCTTCGGTATACTGCCGTTACCATAGGAAAAATAGGAGGAACACCCCATGCCCAGACCTGTCTGCATCACCTACGACAGCACCTGTGACCTGACGCCCCAGCTGCTGGAGCGCTTCCATATCCGCACCATACCCCTGACTATCCAGAGTGGCGGGCGTGTCTTCCCTGATGACGGAAACTACACCTCGGCGGAGCTGTACGCCGATTACCGCCGGAACGGCACCCTGCCCAAAACAACAGCGATCAGTCCAGAAGCGTTCAAGGCATTTTTCTCCCCGCTTTTAGCGGAGGGCTATGACATCGTCCACATCGACATCAGCTCGGAGCTGTCCTGCACCTGCCAGAACGCGGTACTGACGGCACAGGAGCTGACGGAGCAAGGACAGATCCACGTGGTGGACAGCCGCCAGCTCTCCACCGGCGGCGGGCTGCTGGCACTACAGGGGGCCAAGCTACGGGACAGCGGTATGACGGCGGCGGACATCGCCGCGGAGCTGCGCCGCCTGGCACCCTACAGCGACACCAGCTTCGTACTGGACACACTGGAGTTTATGTGGAAGGGCGGCCGCTGCAGCGGCGTGACGGCGCTGGGCGCCAATATGCTGAAACTGAAGCCCTGTCTTGAAATGCGGGAGGGCAAGCTGGCAGTCTGCAAAAAGTACCGCGGCGCCATGGAAAAGGTGTACCGCCAGTATATCACCGAACGGTTGGCGGATAAGACAGTTGTGGCTGATCACGCTTTCATCACCCACTCCGGCGAGGTGGCGGAGAACACCCTACAGGAGCTGACGAAGCTGGTACGGGAGTTGGCACCCTTTCAGGAGGTATTCGTCACCCAGGCTGGCTGTACTGTGTCCTCACACTGCGGCCCCGGCACCCTGGGTGTGCTGTTCCTGCGGCAGCCGGAGCAATAACAAGCTGCGCATCAGTTGTGCACCCATGTCCGCACCAGGTCGGGCACCCATCCGAACACACGGCGGCACTTTTCCCTGCATTCTTGTTCGGTACAGTCCGGATGTGCGGCCATATAGGCCAGCAGGTACGCCCGTACATTCTCTCGAAGGTTTTTCCGGGCAAACCGGAAATTATACTTGGGAATTGCGTCCAGCGCAAATGAGGTCAGCGGGGTATCGCTGTAACAGGGCTTAGCCAAGTTCACACGGGTCGTGTGGCAGATAGTGTGACGGGCGTTCGCAGGGTGGAGTATGTCCTCCAGATGCTCGAAGTCCGCTTTCGTTTTGCCGGTGCTCAACAACACGCGCGGAAGCTGCGTCTGCGTCAGAAAGTGCCCGTTGGCGAGAGTAGCCTTCAGCAGAAAGGACAGGCAGAAATCCTCCGAATTTGATAAGCAAATATCCACACCGCCGTAGCCTCGCTCATGGAAATACATCTGTCCAAACCGGTTTTTTTGCTTGCGGCTGCGATGGGTATTGTAGTCGGGGAAATGCGTTTCGTCATAGCAATAGGCCTCTACCCATAGCGGCTCAATGGTCACGCCAAAGACCTCGATGCGGCAATCATTGATAAGCTTATCGCCCAGCATTTGCAGAATATGTACCGGTTCACCATAAGCGGCATTTTTTAAATTGCTGACCAAGGTCCACAAGTCGGCAGCGCGGTCCATACACTCAGTCCTTTCCGGGGCGTTTCGAAAAGTATATCACTTGGATGGCGTTCGTACAAGTTCCATAGGCAGAACTTTGCGTAAGGACACACATTCGCTGCGTTAGTTCTGCAAAATGGCGTGGATGTGAAAACCGCCAGCAGTATGCTACGTCGCTACGACGCGGGCTTCACCCTGCGCACCTACACCCACGCCACGCGGCAAAAGCAAGACGAAGCCGCGCAGGCCATGGGCAGCTTCATGGCGCAGGTGATGTAAACGCCGAAAGCGATAAAAGCACGGGAGAGGAAGCTGAACTTCCTCTCCTGTGCTCTTTCACCCTTTCCGCGCATTTCCGCGTGTGGGTCACGGTGTGGGTCAAAACTGTCCCACACCGTGGCCCACAGATTAAATTGGCCAAAAAGTAAAGAAAAAGTCCTGTTTTCGAGAGAAAACAGGACTTTTTGGAGCTGCTGGGCGGATTCGAACCGCCGACCTCATCCTTACCAAAAAGCCGTGGCTGCTTTTACGGCGTACCCATTCATGCCAAGTAAGATCCCCCAATCCCCTGTGCTGCAAGGGATTGGGGGATCTTCTCGTGTTGATGCGTTTTAATATGTATCGAGAAGTTTTGCGTAGATTTGGGGCGTTTGTTGGAAAGATTGTTGGAAAACCGAGGGTAAACGCAAAAACCCATAACGGGAAAGCTATCCTGTGAACTTGCAATTCTGAAGACCATGCCGCCATACAGGCTGTTCGTCTGGATAGTGGGACTGACTATCGCTGTCTGCATTTTCCTGTCTACCTGCTTTGCGGCAACGTGATCTTCAGCTATTTCTCCGAGTCCTGCAGCATGGCGTTGACGTCCATCGTGGGCAACGCCAGCCTTATCACCAAGGTCTACGTACCCAAGTATATCTACCCGTTGACCCGGATATTGTCCTCCCTCATCAATCTGCTGATCTCCATGATCCCGCTGATTGCCGTGGCACTGATCTCCGGGTTGCTGCCTGCGCCGGCGTATGTCCTGTCGCTGTATGCCTTCGTGTGTTTGGCACTGTTCTGCTTAGGGCTGGGGATGCTGCTGTCGGCAGCCATGGTATTCTTCCGGGATATTCAGTTTTTGTGGGGCGTACTGACCACCATCTGGATGTATCTGACCCCCATTTTCTACCCGGTCTCCGCACTGCCGGAGGCAGCCCAGCGCATCGTGATGATGAACCCGCTGTACTACTACGTGACCTTCGTGCGGACATGCATCATCGACGGCGTGTCGCCTGAGCCGACCATGTACGCACAGTGTCTGCTGTACGCCATCGCGGCACTGGTGGTAGGCGCGTGGGTGTTTAAGAAGAATCAGGATAAATTCGTGCTGTATCTGTGAGGTGGAGTATGGAGCAAAACGATATTACCATTTCCGCCCACGATGTGGCGATGCGCTTTCGGCTGACGGATGACAAGATCCTTCGCTGAAGGAATTCGTCACGCGGAAGATACGCGGAAAGATCAAGACCAACGAGTTCTGGGCACTGAAGGGCGTCAGCTTCGACGTGCATAAGGGCGAGGTGCTGGGCATCATCGGGCGCAGCGGCTCCGGCAAAAGCACGCTGCTCAAGTGCATTTCCGGCATTTTGAAGCCCACGCGGGGCAGCGTGACGTGTCACGGGAACATCGTACCCATGCTGGAGCTTGGCTCCGGCTTCGACCCCGACCTGACGGGACGGGAAAACGTGTTCCTCAACGGCGCGATCTTGGGCTACACGGAGGAATTCCTGAAGGAGAAATTCGACGAAATACACGAATTCTCCGAGCTGGGGGACTTCATTGACGTACCCATTCGGAATTACTCCAGCGGCATGATGGCGCGGCTGGCGTTCTCGGTGGCCACGGTGGTGAATCCGCAGATCCTCATTGTGGATGAGATACTGTCCGTGGGCGACGAGGCATTTCAAGCCAAGAGCCGTGCGCGGATGATGGAGCTGATGAGCGGCGGCACCACGGTGCTGTTCGTGAGCCACAGTCTTAGTCAGATCCGGGAGATGTGCGACCATGTCCTGTGGCTGGACAGCGGAGAAGTGAAAATGTACGGCGAAACACAAGAGGTGTGCGATGGGTACGCACAGCGGTGAGGGGGAAAGCGATGAGTGCAGATAATCGGGCATAGCATGGTGTAAATCCAATAATTTAGGGAAGTCCCTGCGGTATGCAAATCAAGTGGCGGCCATTACTGTTTCTCGAATGGGGGCAATTCCTTCTTTGCCAACTCAAAATGAAGTGAAATTGCGTTAACATGTAAAATAGGAGCGAAACTATGAGGGAATCTTGTAAAGAAGCTTACGAACGATTTCTAGATTCCGTTGAGTCCAACATGAAAGAACTCCTTTGTGATGGGCAGAAAGAACCAGCCCATGCAGACAGGCGTGGGCTGGTTTTGCTGAACAGAAGATGCATCAAGGTGCGCGACGCCCAGAGGCACCGGGGATCTGCAGTTCTCCACGATATTTTGCCGCAGTGCGGCGTGAAACGGGAAAGCCCTCCTGCACCAACATTTGACAGAGCTTTTGGTCGGAGAGTGGATGGTGTTTGTCCTCTTGTTCGATGAGACGGCACAACAGGGCGCGTGCGGCATTGCTGCTGTAAGCACACTTGTCTGCCGCGGAAGAGGAGAAGAAGTGGGAAAGAGGGTAGATACCCTGTGGGCTTTGAAGGTACTTATCCCGCACTGCCCGGCTGATGGTGGAGGGAGATACACCCAATGCCGATGCCGCGCTGGTCATCGTCATAGGGGTCAAAAAGGAGGGGCCGCGGCGGAAGTATTCCTGCTGCTGAGCGGCAATGTAACGGGCGCACAGCAAAAGCGTGGAGCCCCGCTGCTCCAGCGCGTATAATATGCTCTCGGCATGGCGAAGTTTTTCCTTCAAATATTGTTTCAATTCAGCGTTTTCTGTGGTGAGATACAGCTTGCGGTAGTAGACATTGACGTGAACGGTGGGACGATAAAGGCGATCCTCATCGCAGACAAAGGTACCGCCGCGATCCACGATGTAGATGTCCGGGCGTATCGTAGGGCTGCGTTCCGGTCTGCAGAAGGCGAGACCGGGGCGGGGTTCCAATTGGCGGATGGCGTCCGATGCGCGGCGGACTTCCTTTTCGGGGACACCGATTGCTTCAGCAATCTGCCGGTAGCGACCTTTGGCCAACGAGGGAAGGAAGTCCTGCACGATGCGAAGAGCAGTCTCGTCACTGCCAGTGCGTTCTAATTGCAGCCGCAGGCATTGCTTCAGAGACTGCGCGCCCACACCGGCGGGCTCCAGAGCTTGCAGTGCATTCATACAGCGGCGGAGCAGGAGGGGAGCCAAGCCGGTGTCTTCCGCAAGCTCCTCAGTGGTGGCGTGCAAGTAACCATCATCGTCCAGGCATTCACTCAGGTAGAACAGAACTCGCTTTTTTCCCTTGGAGATAGGTAGTGCCGCGATTTGCCGCTGCAAGTGACGCGGCAGAGTCTCATGCAGCCCTCCATCTGTGGAGGCGAGATCAATGAGGGAGGGAGCTTCATCCTCAAGGGGCGGTCGGTAGGTGCTGCCGGGGTATGCGGCGGAAGGGGACACGTCGGCATGATAAAAATGAGAGGCATCCAAGTCGATGAGAGGGTTTTCTTCCGCCAATTGACTCAGAGTGTTTTCCAGTTCCATCCAGCCCATCTGCAGCAGGTGCAGGCTTTGGATCTGCCGCTGGGACAGCCGTTGTTCTTGCCGAAGTTCCAACTTCATCGCACATACCTCCCTTCCAAAAAATGTTGTGCGGGATAGATCCTGTCAATATTATACACCAAACCAACTGGAATGACAACCGCCACCTTGGGGGCGTATTATCCGAAACTATGCGGCGATATATTTCCCCTTGACAATCCTGTCGAAGGCTGTTACTTTGTTAACAAACAACGGGTAACAAAGTGCCGCCGGCGACAGAGAGGATTTCGCCGAAAGAAGGGAGGCTTTTGCATGAAGTGTCAGGAGTGTAGTAATTGCTTTGTCTGTTCGTCCATGCAGGATATACAAAGCAATTATGAGCAGTATGACAGGGAAGAGCTGTTCCGCAAATTTGCATGTCTGCATAAGCTGAACGACTCGTTACAGGTGTTGATCGAGGATCTGCCGGATACATTTTTCGTCACGGATGGTGACGGAACCATCTTGATGGTAAACAAAGCATATGAAAAGCTCAGCGGGACAAAACGCGAAGAGATCATAGGGCGCAATATGCGGGACTATCAGGGGGATGTGATCTCCAGGTCGTCCACGCTGTTAGTGATAAAAACGGGGCGCGAGGCCACGCTGGAACAGATCCACTACCGCACCGGACGCAAGAGTTTTACCACCAGCAAGCCGGTGTGGCGTAACGGAAAGATCATGTTCATCGTATCGAGCAACCGTGATTTCAACGAGATCACGCAGTTGCAGGTGGAACTGGAGCAGGAAAAAATGCGTGCCAGCAGTTATCTGCAGGAGCTGCAGAACATTCGGAGCGTGCTGTTGGAGGATCACCAGATCATAGCGAATGACAAGACGACGCTGGCAGTGCTGCGCCGCACAAAGAAAGCGGCTATGGCAAATATCGGCGTTCTTCTCACCGGCGAGACTGGCACAGGAAAGTCGGAGTTTGCCAAATTCATCCACCGCAACAGTGACCGCAGGGACAAGCCGTTCCTGACCATCGACTGCGGCGCGATCGCAGCGAGCCTGATCGAAAGTGAACTGTTTGGTTACGAAAAGGGCGCGTTTACAGGTGCGCGTGCCGAGGGTCACAAGGGACTGCTGGAGTTGGGCAACGGCGGAACCATATTTTTAGATGAGGTGGGAGAACTGTCATTGGACATGCAGGTAAAGCTGCTGCGTGTGCTTCAGGAGCAGGAGTTCTACCGCGTGGGCGGCAACAAGCCCATTAAAATGGATGTACGGTTCATCTCCGCCACAAATGGTAACCTGCAGAAAATGGTGGCAGAAAAAATGTTCCGCGAGGATCTGTATTACCGCCTCAGTTCGGTGCCTATTCATGTACCGCCGCTGCGGAAACGTCGAGCAGATATTGTCCCGCTGGCGACGCACTTCCTGCAGGTGTTCAACGAAAAACACGGCACCAACAAGCGTTTGTCTTCGCAGGCCTACCAACAGCTTAAAGGCTATGGCTGGCCGGGAAATATCCGGGAACTGAAGAATGTTCTGGAAGAAGCGGTGATTATGAGTGATTCATCCGTCATTGAACCGAGCGACATCCTGTCTTATGAAAGACTGGCAAGAGTCCCGCAGCAGGGGAAAAGCATACTGCTGCCAGAGCAGACGGAGAGCTTTAACATGACAGAATATATGGAGAGGATAGAACTGCATCTCTATCAGGATGCTTATTGCAAGGGCGGGAGCGTGCGCAAGGCGGCTGAACTGCTGCAGGTATCCGCATCCACCTATGCACGGCGATTGAAAGCATTAGAGAGCAAGTATGGAGAGAGAGCCAATACTCCGGCGGACAGTTGACCCCGCCGCAATTAGTGTCTCAATAATGCGGCAATTGTGCCAAGAGTGAGACAGATGTGAGGTGAACGATCCTTCCGGGGGTTGGTTTCGCAGAGAAAATGTGGATAAAGGGCGGCGCGCTCGTCTCATTTGTGAGACGAGCGCGCTTTTTGTCTGGGGAACAGCAGTGCGTACGTTTTGCAGAGGGGTGCGTGAAAATAGGGCCATTTGTGTTTTTGACAAAAAAATAACAGAATAATCGCCATATTGACAACGAAAGTTGGCACACATTTTGCTACATATTTAAGTGAAGGCACGAACAATGCGTGATAAGAAAAGGATTAAAGAAAATAGATACGTTATGGGAGGAGCCTATGAAAAACTGGAAAGAGAAGTACAAAGACAAAGTAGTGACGGCGGAGGAAGCAGTAACGCACATCCCCAATGACTGCCGCATTCTTATCGGACATGCAGCTAACCAGCCCCCAGTCTTGGTGAATGCGCTGTGCCGCAATTATCAGCAGTACAAAAATGTGGAGCTGATCCACTGGGTAACGCTGTACGATTCTCCTTACTGCGCTCCGGAGATGAAGGGCCACCTGAGGTTCAACGGCCTGTTTGCTAGCGGCAGCAATCGCAAAGAGATCAATAGCAATCTGGCGGATTTTACACCTACCTATTTTGGTCAGTGCCCGCGCTATTTCCGTGACGGAACACTTCCTGTGGACGCCGTATTGATCTCCGTTACACCTCCGGACGAGCATGGCTTCTGCTCTCTGGGTGTGTCTGTCGGAGGAACCAAGCCCGCCACAGAGTCAGCAAAGCTGGTCATCGCGCAGGTCAATGAGAATCTTCCACGAACCTTTGGTGATTCCTGCATCCATATTTCCAAGATCGACTATCTGGTGGATGCCTCTACACCTATGCCGATCCTACCCCCGGCAAAGGTGGGAGATGTGGAGGCGGCCATCGGCAGAAATTGCGCCAGCCTGATTGAGGACGGCTCCACTCTGCAGCTCGGTATTGGATCTATCCCCGATGCGGTACTGAGCTGCTTGGGGGATAAGAAAGATCTGGGTATCCACTCTGAAATGATCGCCGACGGCGTTATCGATTTGTACGAGAAAGGCGTTATCAACGGAGCGCAAAAGACCATTCATAAAGGCAAGATCGTTATTGCTTTTCTGATGGGCAGCCAGAGACTATACGACTTTGTCAACAACAATCCGGCGGTGGAGGTTCTGCCTGTAGACTATGTGAACGACCCTTGGGTCATCGGACAGAACAACAAAATGGTCTCCATCAATTCCTGCCTACAGGTGGACTTCAACGGGCAGGTGAATTCCGAGTCCATGGGAACGCAGCAGTTCAGCGGTGTGGGCGGACAGCTGGATTATATCCGCGGCACGTTCCTCTCGCCCGGAGGGAAAGCGATCCTCGCTATGCCTTCCACAGCAAAGAAGGGGACACTCTCCCGCATCGTACCTGTATTTGAGGCGGGTACCACCGTCACAACGCCCCGCACGGATGTGCACTACATTGTTACGGAATATGGCATCGCTAATTTGCGCGGTAAAAATCTGCGGGAGCGCGCAAAGCTGTTGATCAATATTGCGCACCCGAGCTTCCGTGCGGAGCTTTGGGCGGCGTACAAGGAACGCTACGGTGAAGATGAGAATTACTGCGCTCAAAACTTGTGAACAGAGAAAGGAGGAATCCCGCTATGATGACCGCGAAAGAGTATATCGACTCCCTGCGTAAGCTGAACACCCGTGTCTACATGTTCGGCGAGAAGATCGACAACTGGGTGGATCACCCCATGGTCCGGCCCTCCATCAACTGCGTGGCCATGACCTACGCGCTGGCCCAGGATCCCCAGTATGAGGACCTGATGACCGCCACCTCCAGCCTGACCGGCCACAAAATCAACCGCTTTACCCACCTCCACCAGTCCAGCGAGGATCTGGTGAAAAAGGTAAAGATGCAGCGCCTGCTGGGTCAGAAGACCGCCAGCTGCTTCCAGCGCTGTGTGGGCATGGACGCCTTCAACGCCGTGTTCTCCTCTACCTACGAGATCGACGAGAAGTACGGAACCCACTACCACGAGAATTTCAAGAAGTTCCTCATCTACGTGCAGGACAACGACCTGACGGTGGACGGCGCTATGACCGACCCCAAGGGCGACCGCA
>OMED01000125.1_pt1 | contig 46302 bp, 30 predicted proteins | sample 1673411 | NCBI WGS metagenome assembly OMED01 (sample SAMEA103958110, study PRJEB25191) | human gut metagenome | reverse complement strand
GCGCAGCGCTAAGGCGCAGCCTTGTGTAGTGTATAGGGCTTACTTGTGATATATCATATTTTCAATTTACCGATGTAGAGATAGAAAACAGATGCGGATACGTTTTTAAAGGCAGCACTAACCGCTTGGAATACATTGATTGACTTCTCATTGTGATGGTGTGAATGAAAATTATTATCTTGCACCAAAAAAAAGAAAGTCATGAATTGTAACACTTGTAAAGATGACAGACCTGATATTCTGAGATCTAATATCTGTATCGGGTCTGATCCGTGTAATGACTGTACGGACAATTGCGAAATTCTTCCAAAAGAATGCGATTGCCCGTATGGTCATTTAAGCGATCATTGCATTCATTATACAGGATGCAAGACATTCATATCCAAATTAACTCCAGGTATGCCTTATAATGAGGTTATGCATAATATAGAACTGGTTTTTGAAAACATAGATAAGTTTTTGGATAGGATGGTTGAAGAAAATACGCTTTTAAAACAAAGGGTTGAAAAACTTGAAAAACAACTTCAAAATGGAAAAGAGTGCACAAATTGGTAAGGACTTAAGTGGAAAACACATATATGTTCCACATGTGGACGAGACGCCGGTGCCATGCCCGGACGGATACATCTGCACGAACTGCGTGTACTGCGCTGACGGCATTAACGCTGGCTACTTCAGTCTGGCTCAGAAATCTGATCTTACGGCTTTAATCAATGCAATGATATGCCGTATGGAATATCAGGATAGGGAAATAGAATTTTTAAAACAAAAAATAAATATTTTAAGCAATAATGGCAATAACAGGTAACAGCGGTTGTTTTGGCAGTCATGGTGGGTGCGAACGCCCGCATCATTGCGATATTCCTTCTTCTAAAATATTCTATGATGGGGAAACTATAGAAGAAGCTGGTTTGTATCATGGTATGCCTTTAAACAGGGCTTTGGCTAATTTAGCTAAATACGTTTCAAGGGCTATTAACGTAAGTGGATCTGTCAATACAGAAGTATTTGACGGTACTTCTCATGTGGTTCTCAAAAAAGATCCGGCAGAAATTTTGCTTGTGTCTTATTGCGGGGGTGTCGTGCCTTCTGATATGTATAAAGTCCAGGGTCGTACTGTTAAGTTCTGCCGGGATATGTGTCAACAAGATGAATTTGCTGAAGTGAGGGTCGTGTACCGAGAAGAGGCAAATAGTTCTTATGGGTTCCATTGTTAATTTAGGAGGATGAGAAATGGCAGAAAAATGCAAAGGATTTATATGTGGGGGTAATCTCGTTGATGGCTCTGTGCCTTCTGATAAGTTAGATAAAGAAACCATTGTCGAGCTTATTAAAGAGATTCTGAAAGAGGAAATGCACGAATCTTGGCTTAAGGAAATAATAGAAACCATACTTAAGGAATCTATTGATTCAGATTGGCTTCGTGAGTTCTTTAAAGAAGTTCTTAAAAAATACGCTAAAGAGGAATGGTTTAAGGATATTATCTGCGGCTTAGGATGTGTTGGCGTACAAGAGATATTTGATGTTATTCCTACTGACATAACATTTGAAGCCACAGGCGGTACGGCTACGGTACAGGTTGTGGTAGATGATGGCGTTGAATGGGAACTGACACTTTAATGAAGGAGGGTTATTATGAGCAAAGAAAGAATATATAAGATGGATGATGGTTCTTGGCTTACCTCAGATAAGAAGGAAGGTGTCGGTCGTGATAAAATGAATTTCGATGCTCCATCTTGGAAAGGAAGGGAAGATAGGATCACTATCCGAATTGTGAAGAAGTCCGATACCGAAAGCATGAAAGCCATTACTTTCAAGCAAAAAGGTATTAAGATCACAGAAGTGTCGGTTAGTAGGCTGGAGTTCCCTATATCTGGTGGAGATAAGCAGATCCTTATTACTACCAACGCCGCTTCTATCAATGCCCTTATTACAGGAGATAGTGGTATAAAGGGTGTTATAAAGGCATTTACCACCGCTTCTGGTCTAAATATTGACGTCAATGATATTAGGCTTGATTATGGTTTCCCTGGTGATCCGGGTCTTGAAGACACGTTCCAGGTTTCGATGATTGTTTCCATGCCTGGCAATGAGGATGGGAATGAAGTTAATGAGAACATAACTATAAATGGTGTACTGATTCCTATTTATCAGCCTGGAAAGGTCGTTCCTTACATTAAATTGGATAAGGAATTTGAACAAATTGAGGGTGATGAAACAAGCACGCAGTTAAGTATAGAAAGTAATATAAAAGATTATGTTATTGAAATAGTTGAATGCGAGTCTGTGGATAAGGAGGAAATTTACCTGGACAAGGATGTTGTTGATCTTGATTCTGATGGGTCTCCTGAGGTAATCAACGTAAATACAACTCCCGAAAATTTAAGATGGAGGATTACGAATGAAAGTAGGTAATTGTTGGGCGAACATAGATAAGAAAGAAGGCAGTCTTAACAGTAAGGTTAATATTTACTTTGATGAAAATGATACTGGTGTCAACAGAAGTGTCAAGATAAGGGTGTCTTCCAGGGACGGTGGCGTATCTGAAGAATATACGTTAGTTCATAAAAAAAAAGAACAGGTAGTTTATAGAAATAAAAGACAGTCAGCTCTTTTCACAAAAGAAGGATGTAATTCTGAGACAGAGAAAGGGGAAGAGCTTGAGTACGTTGTTGAGGCCGGAAAATACACGTCTATCATATCTCAGTCTGATGCTGATGACAAGGCTATGAAAGACATTGAGCAAAATGGTCAGAACTGGGTCAATGAGCATGGTCGTTGTATAACCATATTGTGGTATAATGTTAAGAAATCAAAGTCGTTTAGAAAGAACGATTGCGATCCTGATACCGAAGAAGGAAGTTTGGTTACGATGACTTTTGAAGCTGGGCAGTTCTCTTCTACTATAAGCCAAGAGGATGCAGACAGAAAGGCTGAAGCTGAGTTGGACGCCAAGGGTCAAGACTATGCTAATTCTCACGGTACTTGCAATACTATAAAATGGTACAACGACAGGAAATCCAAGATGTTCCAAAAGACAGATTGTGAGGTAACTGAAGTTGGATCTATGGTAGAGTACGTTGTAGAAGCCGGCCGCTTCTCTTCTTCTGTTTCTAAGGAGGATGCTAATCAGAAGGCTTTGGATGCCTTGGAAGCTGAAGGTCCGGGGTATGCTAATGAGCACGGCACCTGTGAAACAAGTTTATGGTATAATATAGAGAAGTCAAAAGTATTTTATAAGAATGACTGCGAAGACGGGTTTATTGGAGCACCTTATACTTACACAGTAGAAGCCGGTAAATACACATCAGACGTAAGTCAAGAAGATGCTGATAAGAAAGCTCTTGATGATATAGAGAAAAACGGTCAGGATCAGGCAAACCTGAATGGAGAATGCGTTACTGATCCAAACTATTTCGTTGGAAAGGCTTCGGCTCGTGTTCAGAAAAATGATTGCGATGCCGAATCTCAGACCGGAAGCTTCGTTGATTTGACTGAAAAGGATCTTGCCGGATACCCAGATGCTTTTGTATCAAGGGAAAGCCAGGAGGCAGCTAATGCGCTGGCTGAGGCCGCTATGGAAGAACAGAAACAAGATCTTGCAAATAAGAAAGGTACTTGCATAGATAAAAACCAATTTGTTGGTGTATATAGCAAGGTATTCACAAAAGACAATTGTGAAGGAGAAGGCGTAGGTTCGCAGGTAACAGTAGATCAAGACGATGTAACTGGTGGTCCTTTTACTTCATACGAAAGCCAGGAGGCGGCTAACGCGCTCGCTCAGGCTGCCGTCGAGCAACAGGGCCAGGCCATAGCCAACCAAGACGGTCATTGTACGTGGACTGGTAAATACAGTGAAGAATTTACCAAAAACGATTGTGATGAAGGCCAAGTAGGGTCTAAGATTACTATAACCGAACAAGATGTTGTTGGTGCTCCTTTCACATCTACCGTAAGTCAAGATGATGCCAATAACAAGGCTCAGGCTGCTGTCAAAGAGCAAGGTCAGGCTATTGCCAACAATAAAGGTAGTTGTGAAGATATGATTGTATATACCGGTCATTACAGTAAGAGATTCGTTCCCGAATGCGAGGCTTGTCATAAAGGTGTAGAGATGGAGGTTACGGCCGAAATGGTTAACGGTAGTCCTGTTACTTCTACAGAAAGCCAGGATGCGGCAGACGCAGAAGCCCGTAGGATCGTAGAAGAAGGCGGTCAGGCTTATGTTAATAAGAACGGAACTTGTACACCATTAAGCACCGATCCTGTATGGGAGGACGTAGAACCGGAAGAACTTAGATGTAATGAAGGTAAGTCTCAGAAAAAGCAACGTGATACCAACGAATGTTCTGAAACTCACAATCAAGAACGTTGGGTAGATGGTGGGAACAAAGTTTGTAGCTGGACCGGTCATTACTCAGAAACGTTCCAAAAGAACAACTGTGAAATACCGGATTCAGGAACAGAAGTAGAGGTAAGTGAAGCTGATGTTGAAGGCAATCCTTTTACTTCTTTCGTAAGTCAAGAGGATGCTGATAATAAGGCTAAGGAAGCCGTTAAAGCTCAAGGGCAGGCTATTGCTAACCAAAAAGGTAAATGTAGGTTCGTAGGCGTATATAGCAAGCAGTTTACAAAAGACAATTGCGGATCATGTCAGCATGGCGTTCCGATGAGCGTAACACAAGACATGGTGGGTGGACCGTTCTATTCTAATGAAAGCCAGGAAGAGGCAGATAGGTTGGCTCAGGAAGCTGTAGAAGCCCAAGGTCAGGCTTATGTTAACAAGAACGGGACATGCGAAATGGACAACACCGATCCTGTATGGGTAGATTCTGAACCGCTTGAAACCAAATGTGAAGAAGGTAAATCTTATAAGAAGCAAGTCAATACCAACGAATGTTATGGTGGAGCAGATGAACGCTGGGTAGAAGGTGGAGATAAGGTATGTACCTGGACCGGGACATATAGCAAGGTATTTACAAAACAGTGTGCCGACGGCGGCGTCGGATCTGAGGTTACCATAGATCAGGATGATGTAACCGGCGGTCCTTTCACGTCTACCGTAAGTCAGGAAGACGCAAATAGCAAGGCTCAGGCTGCCGTCGAACAGCAGGGGCAGGCTCTTGCTGACGCGCAGGGAACTTGTACCTGGACCGGTAAGGCAAGTAAGGTCTTCACCAGAAACAATTGCGGAAGCTGTCAGCACGGTTCGTCTGTTACCGTAACCCAAGATCAAGTAGGTGGTCCATTTACGTCCAATATCAGTCAAGCTGATGCTAATAAGAAGGCTCAAGATGCTGTAAATTCCCAAGGTCAGGCAGTAGCTAACAAAAACGGTGATTGCGTAGCTGATAGCACAACTCCTTCTTGGTCGGATACTGGAAGTACCCGTTGTGACGAGTGTACGTCTCAGAAGCAACAACGTGACACCAATCCATGCTCTTCTTCTTATAACGACACAAGATGGGTTAATGGAGGTGGAGAGTCTTGTACTGACTGGTCTTACTATGGAACAGGAGACTGCGTAGGTCATACTCAGTACAATGCTTATCGTGATAGTTGCTCTGGTAGCATAGATCGTCGATATTCTGTAAGTTGTAGAAATTGCTGTAATTGCGGATCTTACGGTTCTTGGCGAGAAAATGGATGTAATGGAACCAAAACTAAGTTTATTCGTTACGATGATTGCGGAAATTTTGATACTAAAGAAGAGTATGTTATTGGAAGTTGCGGATATGCACCATATGAATTTCAGTTCCATGATGGAAGAACGAGCAAGTCAAGGTCTGTAACTGGAGAATCTCAGGATATTGAAGAAGTTATCATAAGTACTAAGAATGATTTATATATAGGATATTCTGTTAAATCGAAACCTTCTTGGTGTTCTGTTGATTACAGAGACCAGACATCTGAAAGCATGAAGGCTGTGGTGACATTATCTGCCAATACAACATCTTCTTCCAGATCTGGTGACATTGTTTTTGTTCAAAATGAATCTGGAAAGACTGTTACTCTTAGCATCACACAAGATGTTGCAGTTACTTACGAATTTAGTACCAACCAAAGCACTTGGAATGCCGATGCAAATGGAGGTTCAAATAACTCATATTTATGTATTCAATTAAAAAGTAAAAAGAATGGAAGTAAGATAGGATACGCTGTATCATCTAAACCAAGTTGGGTTACAGAAGTTACAGAAAAACCATCAGGAGCAAGTTGTCCTGTTTTGTTAGGTTATGATTATTCATTTGTAATAATCTCATCCGCAAACAGCTCTTCATCTTCCAGAAGTGGCACTGTGACATTGAAGCAAAATGAGTCTGGGAAGACTGTTAACATAACAGTCAACCAAGAAGGCAAGGCAGAGGCTAAGCCTGTTCCGGCGCATATTACATTGAAAAACGGCTCTTGGGCTACATATAGGAGGGATAATGTTTCTTATAACCCTGGCGCCGGTAAGTGTATTGCCGGATTCGAATGGACTGGTGATGAAAATGGAAATATCCGAATCTACACCTGTGATATTAAGGTGGTGGATGCTAATTATCGTGAGATATCTGGAGCTACTATAAGCATCGGAATAACAACCCAGAGAAGACAATCCGGAGGCTCTTGTTCGTATTTCGGGGCCGTTAATGGAGGAATATTAGCCGGATATGTTCATTCTGGAGATGAGAATGGATATACTACATGGTATATACGAACTATAAACGTGTCTTACGAAGGCAAAGTGTATAAGACCGCTACTGTTAGGCAGTATGAAAAACAAAATATCTCCAAGAAAGGTGGTGTTTTCAATGTATATAATGAATCTCCTGCTTCTTACAACTTTATCGTAGATGGAGCTGAGTGTGGTGATGAAAATGGTACTTTGAAATACGCTTATTCTCAAATGGATCTTAATCCAGCATAATTAGCAAGGGGAGGGAATTTAGTTCTCTCCCCTTGAATATTTTAGATTATAATATTGTGTTTTAAGTATTGTCTATTAGAATAAAAATGATTAATATTGCACATCATTCAATTTTAAATTTTTAGTATCATGGCTTGTAAAAAGAAAGCTCGTCAGGGTGGGGAAGTTGATAAAAAGGACAAACCCAAAATGCGTCAAGGCGGTAGTGTTGGCGGTAAGATGAAAAGAAAGAAGACGAGCACTAAAAAGTGATTGAAAACCAGGGGAAGGTGCTGATCGCCTTCCCCATTTTAATAACATAACAACAACATATTATGAGCAACAAGTTTATTAGCAAAGGACAGAGGAATGTCTGTGTGACGTTTGTGAAGTATTATCCTGTGTTGATGCAGGTTATTATGTTAGCCAGCATTTTTGATGAGTTTTATCCTTTTAGTATCACTAATTGGCTGTATCCGATATAGGTCATTCTCTATCATGGGACCTATTTCTCTTGGCTTTTTCAAGAATGTTCAGGTTTTGTATATGGCATAGGTTATTGATCTATAGTATGATTTTTAATATCTGTGTAGAATGGGTTACGGTTAATATTGAGATGCCTATTGAACACAATATCGTAGTGTAGTCTGTTATGGCTGTTACTCTTTTGATAATCATTGCCTCTATTGTTTTAAGGTTTAAAACAGGATGTTTTGAAAATGAAAGAAATTCTGACAGAGACGCTGCGTAAAAGCGGTGCGGCGGTATGCGATAAGATAAAGGAGATGTTTTTAAGCGGGGAATGCGATCATCTTACAGCCAACGATCTTGAGACATGGACGCAGCTTGCTAATCCGGCTAAGTACTATACCGGAGAAGAGGCTGTTTCTTATCTTAATGTAACTTCTAAAAGATTTTATGAATATCGTAAGGCTAAGTTGGTTCCTGATCCGGTTAAGATAAAGGGATTCCCTAAACCTTTATATACGAAAGTTATGTTGGATGAGGCTATAAAAACCATATCCGGCATGAGTGAAAGAGATATTTATATGAGGATCTTGAATGCTAAATCAAGAGAATCAAGAGCAAAAGAAAGGAGGGGAGCATGATCACTAATGGTGAATTTGTATCAAGAGTCGTAAACGGTATTCATGCCCTTGACAAAGATTCGCATGTTAGTCGGAGATGGATATTGAATATCGGTAGAACTAAAGCCGAATCTTATACAGCACAGAGGTGGGATGACGGGACGTTACTTGGTGACCACCGGCTCCTAACTTACGTTACTTGCCTGGAGATGATTGAAGTTGATAAAATAGTTTGCTGCGATGCCGAATTTGCGTTATGTAATACTTTGATGCGGTCAAAGCATAAGCTTCCAGGACTTCTTTATTCTGCCCTTAGACCGGCTATTACTAAGGTGACTAACGTAGATAACACTATATTTTTTAAGTTCGCTGAAATAAAGTCGTATCGCAATGAACAAAAAAGACCGTATGCTAAATACGTTAAAGAACGTCGTCCTTTTTATTATGTAGAAAACGACTATATTTATATACCGGATTTCCATATAGAGCTTATTAACGTAGAGTTCTTTACAACAAGAAGAAAGAAGGCTCTGGAGTTAATGGCTTGTGATCCTACACCTAAAGGGTGCGAGTCTGAATGGGAATACGAATTTATCTGTCCTATCAAGCTAATTGAGTACGTGGTAGCAGAGACGATAAAGGAAGTAGCGTTCAGGCTACAGATTCCTGTTGATGAAAATCCGAATCTTGATTCCAATCAGAAAAGTCAAATTGTTCAGTGATTCTTTTTATTGGACACCCGGCCATAGTTATATAGTTTGGCCGGGTGTTTTTTTTGTACTATTTCAATGCAAGAACAGGGTTTCCCCATTTTCTTTTCCATTTATCTCCGAGGTAATTTATCAAAGAATTGTAATCTTTGATAAAACCGTCATCAATAACAGAGGCTATGACGTTCTCTATAGCTATTATGTCATTGAGCTCATCTTTGCTGGCAGTATTCCTTATCCCATCTTCGTGTTTATTAAAAACAATGAAATTAATAGCTTTAGCAACTCTCTTTATATTGTCTTTCAAGTCATTCTTGTTTGGAACTATTTTGCTTATTGCGCTACACATCCTAACGTATGCATCGCCGGCTTCGTTCCGGTTTTCTATCAAACCATCTGTGAGCCAAATGACAACCTCTGCGTAAATTTCTGGATCCATCTCTAATGCAATCATAACAAACAGATATGGATTGACAAACCATTTTTGATCTACTCCTTTTCCTTTTTTGTAGGCAAGGTCTAATTTACCAAGATCCATTACACTGCTGATATTCAGGATATTATCTTTGAGTCCGAGATTTCTCCTACTCAATAAGTCCCTGTCATTCAACTTATTAAAAATCTCGAAACATCTCTCCCTAAAAGAAGAAGTTAGCATTATTTCGTTAATCCATCTTTCTTTTAACCCTTTTTCTTTTCTTTTTTTGTTCATGGCCGATACGGCGTCTGTTATACATATGTAACCATCTTTAGACATAACAGACACGTTCATTCCTAACAAAACTCGATCTTTTGATTGTAAAACAACATTTGATTTCATAACTTTACTACGATTTTAATTTTGTAAAATATAAGTCTACCTGTCCGTGAGGATCGGTAGACTTTGCAAATATAGAATAGTATTTTGACGCAACAATATATTCTAATGTTAATTATCTGAAATGTATAATTTTAATTTTTGAATTATGAAAAGAACATCAATACAATCACCGTATTTTGCAGCTTACTACCATCGTCTTATGAAGAGAAAGAATGGTTTTAAGAAAGGCATGATAAGAGACAGAGGAGAGATTTTAAGACTGTTGTCTATTATATGGAAAACCGTATCAGAACATTATGTGGAAGCTGATGCTGGTGTTTACGTAGATAACGTGGGCTACTTATGCCATGTGCTTATACCGGGCCAGCGCTTTACCGTCAGGCGGGACCTGGACATCGTGAGCAGGCTCGGCACCAACGGCTACCTCTACAACCACCTGGCTATGGATTTCGCAGACTCTAAAAGATATTACCATTTTGTAATACAAGATAGCTTGAAAAAGAAGTTAAGGGTTAAAATGAATAAAGGACGAAGATATCGATTTATGTACAATGAAATACTTGCTAAAAGAAGAGTGTTTAAAGATTTCCAGATTAAGAGAGTTTTCGAAGATAAAGAATTAGGACACAGAAAGTCGTAGAAAAAAAGTAGCGATCACCCTTTGTAGATACAGGATAATCGCTACTTTTGCATATCCGTCTACTTTCTCAAGCAGGCGGATACAAAAAAACAATTCCTATTATGGGAACAAAGGTAAACAATTTTCAAAACAATGCGAAGAACAGTAACATTATTTTGACGCAAAAATCCAGCGAAACGGAAACAAACGGGAGCGTAACAATCTTTAAAAATTCAGAATTTGGAGATATTAGAACCATAGTAGATCCAAATGGAGATGTGTGGTTCGTGGCTATAGATGTAGCTTGATCACTTGGCTATGCTACGCCTAAAAATCCAATAAAAAGACATGTTGATGAAGAAGATACCATTCTTTTGCAACTGTCTGATTTTCAGAGGGGCTCGTTTTGGGCTCCCTTGGAAATCAATGAGTTAGACAGCATACGTGTAATCAATGAATCTGGGTTATATTCTCTTGTTTTGTCATCAAAATTAGAATCGGCAAAGAAGTTTAAACGATGGGTAACATCCGAGGTTCTCCCCTCTATAAGAAAAACGGGTTCTTACTCTATAACTCCTAAAGATTATCCATCTGCCTTAAGAGCTTTAGCTGATGAGGTTGAAGCCAAGAACAGAGCCATAGCAGAGAGGGTTCAAGCTGAAGCCGAGAAACAGCAAGCTATAAAGACAATAGAAGAGCAGCGTCCCGATGTGGAGTTTGCGGAGTCGTTCAAGAAAGTTGATCATGAAAACATGTGGTTGATTAGAGATATCGCGAAGAAGCTTGAACAAAATGGTATTATCATCGCCGAGAAGAATCTTCGTTTGTTTCTTGAGGAAGTCAAGTTTATGTTCAGAAATGGGCAGGGTAGATGGGAGCTATACAGTGATATAATGCAAAACAACATTAAAAATAATTGATTCTATTCTGTAATACAAATGGAATATGTATCTTAGATATATGATTCATAAATAGCATTTAATGTATTAAAAATCATGAGATTAGTATATAAGTTTAACATAGGGAGAAATGAAAATATATCATCTTTGTGCAAGATTAGCAACAACTTGTACAATCAGGCATTGTATATTTTCAGAGAAACACTTTCTAAAGAAGATAAGTGGTTGTCCTATTTTGAACTTGATGCTATCATGAAAAATACCAAGAATTTGGATGGAAATATTAATTACAGATTACTTAAGGCTCAATGTTCTCAACAAGTTCTTCGTATTCTTGATAAAAACATTAAAGGTTACTACAAATCGGTCCAAGATTACAAGAAAAATCCCAACAAATACAAAGGAAAACCAGGTCTTCCAAATTATAAAAAGAGAGGTTCTGAATTTAATTTGTATTATCCGAATCAGAGTTGCAAGATAAAAGATAGAAAAATAATCCTATCAAAAGATATTTCAATACCCATTCCTCAATATGAGAAGTATTCTGATTTGATAAAAGATTTCAAACAGATTAGAATAAAACCATCATCATGTGGATATAAAATAGAAATCATTTATGAGGTAAAAGACGCTGAAGTATCTAAAGGTAGGGAAGAAAAAGTTGCTTCTATTGATTTAGGAATAGACAATCTTGTAACATTAGTTAGTGAAGATTTTACCTATCTTTTTAGCGGTAAATTTGTTAAATCATATAATCAGAGATTTAACAAAACGCTCGCTAAATTAAATAGTATAAAGGATTTACAAAAGATAAAAGGAATAACGAAACGAATAAAGAAATTATATTATGATAGAGAACAGTACATAGAAGATGTTTTTCATAAAATCAGTAGAAAGATAGTTGATTTACTTATCGATTCTAAGATAACAAAATTAGTTGTAGGCTATAACAAGGGATGGAAACAAAATGTGAATATGGGAAAAATGAATAACCAGAAATTTACACAAATCCCTTTTGCGAGATTGGTGAGTTACTTAGAATACAAATGCGAATTAGCTGGTATTAAAATAGTTATTTATGAAGAATCATATACTTCAAAATGTGATTCTCTTGCATTTGAGAAGATAGGAAAACATGATAGCTATTTAGGAAGAAGGAAGAAACGAGGATTGTTTCAATCCTCGGTAGGAAAACTCATAAATGCAGACGTAAATGGAGCATTAAACATTATGAGAAAAGTAGTCGGTGATTCCTGCGAATCAGTTTGTAGGATAATCGATAGAGGGTTATTGTTTAACCCGGTAAGGATTATGAATGTGTTTTGTTAAGAAAGTGCATTCTGAAACTTATAAAGAAAAGAAATTATTTTTATTAAATTGAATACTTTTCAGAACATTGTCAAAAATAAGTTTGGTGTTTATCGATCTTACTTTGTTGACAAATATTCCGGGGAAAGAGTTAATCAGCAAACCATCTACATGACTGGTGCCGGATATGAAGTCACACTTAAGGGGATAAAGGAAAAGTGTAGGAGCCTTTTCTTGAAGTACGGCAAGTTTGAAGATCCTAACTTTTGAAAACACAAAATATGGCGTTATACATATTATTTATATCTTTGTGGAGGTCAGGTTCGTTTCCTGTCCTCCATTTTTTTTAAGAGATGACAGTCGAAAATTATATCATAGAGTTAAAATCGTCTTTAAGATCATTTGACAAGCGTGATCTGATAGATGAGGTATCCATCTACAAATGGATAGAAATTGCCCTGAAGAAGTTTGGAGGCGATATTACTATGCGCAAAGAAGCGGTAGTGGATGTCAAGCGAGGGCAGGCCCGTATGCCTGGTGATTACTTTGATCTTATTTTGGCTTTTAAATGCGATTTTAAAGGATATGAGGTGCCGGAAGGTGACAAGGTGATATCAGAACTTCAAAATACAATAGCTTGGAAAGAACGTACCGAAAGAAGTTATAGGTGGTGTTCTTGCGATGAATGTTGTAAAGACGAATGCGAGAAAGTGATAGTTGAAAAATTTTATATCAATGTTCATGATCGCGATCATGAAGTTCGTTGCTATTATGACCGGCCGGTAATGTTAGGTCTTGCTAAGCCTATGCTTCGTGATTCTTGTTTAAGTAAATGCCGGAATAAGGTAATAAAGGATAGTCCGTATGAGATAAATATCGTAAACGGATTCCTGTATGCTAATTTCGATGGGCCTATTTACATGCAGTACCGGTCTCTTCCCTTTGACGGAGAATCTAATATAATTATACCAGACACGCCTCAAGGTCTGGTATTGGATTATGTAGATAATTTTGTAAAGATGAGATTCTTTGAGGAACTGATGTATAATGGAGAAGCGCAAGGGGCTGCCGATTTGTTCAAGTTGTATGCACAGCAAGATTTGGTTAAGCTGAAAAATGCTAAGACCGAACTTAAGATGATGGGTATGACATTAAAAGGCATGTACGAACCTCTTAGGCGGCGCCGTGCTGAGTTTGAGATATATACTAAGGCGTATCCTGTAATTGACAATATACTTAAATTGGTATGACGGAAGTAGTTCTATTTATATACTTGCTTGGTGTTATTGTATCTATGATTGTTTGGTCAATCAGGCAATTTAAAGGAGATGCGAGTTTGGTAGAGACAATGTACTGCCCAATAGTATTTTTGTCGAGTTGGATATACGTATTCGAAATATTAAAAAAAATAAACAAAATGTTAGAAGTTAGTGCAAGCGAAATAGTAACTGCCGACAAAATGAGAGGCGTAGGACCGGCAAATATTATCTTCACAGCCGGACCGAATCCAGTAGCCGAAGATCGCCGTGGTGTAGCTAAGGTAACGGCTGGTGGAGAGAGTAAAAACATCACAATCACACAAGCCGCCGGCGAGCAGGTTGTTGTAATTCCTGAGTTTGATTACCTTGTTCTTAGGTACGGATGGGAATCGGAAGACGGTTCCGATTTTGATACTGCAACCGGTTTTACTAATACAGGCGTATCAGATATAGATAATAAGTACGTTGGATGGAGTAAGCAGTGGGCTACTACCCAACAACAGGTAGGTGATTACCTTATTTATGGTGGTGATAACATGCAGTCAGGACTCGAAGGGGCACTTATTAAGATGAAGACCTTGCTATCAGCGCCGGGCATGGACGAGTCGGAGCCTAATATCAATGCTGATATCTATGGTAATTGGTATGGAAATAGAGGGCGAGGAAATGTCGTTGTGTCTTTTACAGCCTACCTTGGAGGAGAGATGGTTAAACAAGGATTTAACTTTATTAACGAAGGCGGTGAGGAGGTTTACTCCGACAGTATCACTACCAACGTTTCGGCTCATGGGGAAACCAATTACCAAAATATAAAAGGTTTGTACACTAAGATGGGTACGATGGTTTATAATAAGGAAAAGCGTGATTGTGTTATTGTTATAGGTTAAGGTGATGGAAGGTCTTTGGGATAAATACAATAGGATTAAGGAGGTATTTTATCGGGATTTTGTTTATGATTCCAGCTACACAGAGCAGGCCTCGTGCATCCCACTGTCGTCGGTGAAGAACGGGGCAGGATGGGTGGGAGACGGAACCATTAACCTGGCTCAGTATCTCCAGTTCCTATACACGGAAATGGTTCTTGGTAACAAGACAGAAGATGATGTTCGTAATGCCATACTGGTGCTTACTCGTCTTGCTGATACTACTTATGATCTATTTTTTAATAACAATAAAGGTATTTATTTCAAATTCGAAAAAGGATTTTTCTTAAGAGACGATATCCATAGCGAAGATGCAATCAAATTCGGTCTTACCAAGATAAGTTCCGGGTACACTAATGGTATAGAGTTAAAAGACGAAGATCCATGCTTCTCCCCATTCACTTCACAAGATCAGATCTGGAATCTGGCTCCTATATTAGCTTTCTTGTCAGAAAAAGGATTTGAAGAAGCCAGGCAAGTAGGATACGATATTTTTGAGTACGTTATTAGAAACAGACACAAGATATACAATCCTTATTATAGCGCCTTGCTTCATCATTGGACATTCCTTCCTGATATGGATACCGATAAGGTTAAGCCGTGGGATAGGGTTAGTAACCGGAATAAGAATCTTAAATACAAAGTTAAGGTTAAGAGAGGGGCTAACAATTGGTACTTCTCTGGAGGGTTCAGATGGGCTTTTAAGAAGTTTGGAGGCGAGTGCAGTACATTCTGGCATTGCCTATGGTATAAACCATTTATATTCTTAGCAGATAGGGTATATCATCCATACATATGTAAATGGTTTGGTATTAAGGCTAAAAACAATTCTTACTATTGCCTTGGGTCCACAAATGAAAAATCATGGTACGGTCCTAAGTTTAGAAAGAGGTTGGTTAACAAGTTTAACAAGTCTCTGGAAGGGGGAGAGCTATTTATGCCGCATCTTGTTTTTCTTAGAGGGGGTGAAGACGTTGATAAAAGCAAGTTAAGATCTTATCTCGAAAAATGGGAATGGGATGGAGTTAATTCTCCTATTGAGTTTTTGATTTTGTGCAATTGGTTTAAAATTATTTTTGGCAATGAAAATATATTATAAATCAAAAATAGCCAAGTTATTTACGTTCATTGACGGCTACAAAACAATTATGTTATTTGGAGCCGTATTTACCGAACGTGATGCTATATCACTGAAGGCCGAATATCATGAAGAGTCGCATTGTAATCAGTATCATACAATGTTTTGTTTTGGTATGTTCGTGTCTTTGCTTACAATAGGATTGTGTCTCTTATTCGGTAATGTAGGATGGTGGATGCTGTGGTTGTCTCTTATTCCGATATTTTTATACTATTCATGGTATTTAATTGAGTACCTGATTAGGTTGTGCATATATCGCGATCATGATAAGGCATATCATAATATCGTGTTTGAAAGAGAAGCCTTCGACTTAGAAAAGTATTGGAATCGGCATGATGTTTTGAGGAAGGAGTCGGAAGGGTTTAGTTTCCTCGGTTATTATAGGAAGGAGTATCATTATGAGTAGGAGAAGATATTTTGAAGAACAGAGATCTGGTAATGGAGCTATTTATCATTGTGTAGAAACAGAAATCGAGCCTGGAGATAGGATCAGGTTATTTAATTTAATGAATAAAATCAAATCCGATACAATTAGCCAGGATAAGATAAATAGCGTATTGAATCAACTTAGAGAAGGAACGGCCTTTAATATTCATACTCATAGTTCAGTTTCTTTTTCGTTTTCAAGCACCTCTACCGGTTACGAACCAATGGCAATATGGATTAGATTTGACCCGTATCCTGCAAGTGAACAACAGGGTATTATATACAAGTTTCAGATAAATGACCAGAGGTACGTTTTTATGTTTTCTAATAGATACGATGGAATGAGAGATCTTATTAATAATGCAGATGAAAATGTTGATTGTATTACTTCTGCAACAGAGAGTAGTATATATCACAATGATTCTTTTTATATATTTGCGTAAATTATGAGGAGGAGATTCGAATATAAAGACAGGGAGCTTGAAGACTTTCTTATAAGGTTTTATCCGGCTGGCAATTACACATGGATAGTTCCTGATGGCTGTTTTCTCGTAGACGTTTTTTTAGTTGGAGGCGGAGGCGGCGGTAGCTCTGCCGGCGGTGGAGGTGGTTATACCAAGACCTTCAAATCTGATAACAAAGGCTGGAAAGACGGAGAAGCTATTGCTGTAAAACCTGGTCAATCTATTTCTATAACAGTAGGAGAAGGAGGAGCACAAGTTTATCAAGCCGAACAAAATTCTCCTGGTAAAGATGGTGGTTATTCTCAATTTATGAGCTCGTCTTATAGAGCAAATGGAGGAAAGGGAGCTAATAAGTGGAGGGGAGGAGATGGTGGTAGTGCCGGCAGTTCGACATATACGCAAGATGGTGCTTCGGATGGTGGAGACACTAATGGAGAAGTGTATGGAGTAATCAAAGGTCAAGGTCATACTACCAGAGATTTTGGAGAATCCGGCGGTAAAAGAAATGCCGGTGGTGGAAGCGGAGAAACCAAGACCGGAGTAGTATTCCAAGGCGGAATATCCGATTATAGTGAAGGATCTGGCACAGGAGGATCAACAAACGGATCTGGTAAAGGAGGTGGAGGTTATGGCGGCGGAGGAGGCGGCGTCAGATTCTCTATGGTTTATGCCGGAGCCGGCGGTGATGGCACTGTGTTGATTAGGGGTAAAAGATATAAGACAGGGTGATTATCTGCCATTTTACGCTCACTTTGAAAGCCCATGATTAAATCTCTTTTGTTATCTTTGTGACAAACAGTTACAAAGATGGCATCAGAAGATAACAGAAACATAGCGGTTCCTCAAACAGGTATGAATCGCGATCTGCATCCGTCGAGTCTTACGGATCAGCATTATACGTTTGCCTTGAATGCCAACATCGAATCCGAGGATGGTAATGTTGGGATGAGATCTAACGAGCACAGTAATCTTAAATGCATTGATTTCGATGGGTTTAAGGTTATTGGTTACAAGAATGATCTTACTTCGGGCAATATCTATTTTTTTATAACAAATCCTGAAACAGGCGTATCTAAGATAACTTATTTCAAGCCTGAATCCGATACAAGTATCTTATCCGATTCCGATATAGAATCTATGGTAGAAGGATCGGAGTCGTTGTGTTCTGGCATGAAGACCTTGCTGGAAGACAACGAGCAAGATCCGTGCCTTAAGTTCTCTATCTATCATCCTATAAAAACCATAGAAATAAAGACAGAGAAATGTGGGAAATGTATTTACTGGACTGACGATTATAATCCTCCCAGGTATGTTATTGTAGACAAGGCTCTGACTCCTGATGATGAAGGTGATATATGGTATCATTATCATGGGTATAAGATATGCGATAAAGAATACGATAGGAAAAAGTTCATGCAGGAGAATGGTTGTTTTCTGGCATGTGAGAAACTTAGGGTGTTTCCACTACTGGACCAGCCATGCGTAGAGCCGGTACAGATAGAGTACGGGGGCAGCCTACGTGCGGGCGTGTATCAGTTTGCTGTGGCCTTGTGCGATGAATTTGGTAACGAGAAAACTAACTATACTTCATTGACTAACCCTGTTCATGTATTTGACGAGCAATATATTAGGATCAATGACGGTAAATGGGGAGAGAGAACTAATCTTGGTATAAGACTTAAGGTGTCTAACTTAGATAGGCAAGTTAGTCATTACAAGGTAGCTGTTATCCAAAACACTGTAGGATACAATGGTGAAACGCAACCTGTAGTTGATTATTTTATAGAAGGCATTCATCCTATTACAGAGAAGACCATATACTATTATTCTGATCTTAACAACAAAAGAACGACATTCGAACACATTTCTTTAAAAAGAGCCATATATAATACATCAAGGGGCATAGTGTCGGTCGGTAACCGTCTTCTTCAATATGGTCTTACGGCAGAAAAAGAATGGAATTTACAGCCTGTAGTTTCCCTCATGGGTCATTTCTTGAAATGGCAGGCGTCTGTAGCCCACGAAGATTTATATAAGGATGGTAATGCTTGTTCGTTGTATGTGGGATATATGAGGAATGAAGTGTATCCGTTTTCTATCTCGTTTAAGACATCTACTGGTTATAAAACTCCAGCATTCGTTCTTGTTCCCCCACCTTCTGATAAGGCAAGAGAGGAAATGAACAAAGACAGTATCCCATACCAGTCTATAAACGCATATGCTCCGGATTGCTCAGGTGTTAATAGGAAATATGTATGGCAGTATAGCAATACGGCAGGAGATGGGGTATTGATTGACGACGATGCGGTTGTTATAGATGAAGAACAGAAAGAGTGTAACAACCCGGCTACTGTAGGTCAAACTGTTATAGTGGAAAGCAATTTCGCTACTTTTAAAGGGAAATCAAGATTTATTATCGATTATGATGATATTGTAGGAACCCCTATAAATTATTTGTCTGAAAATATAGGTCTTGTAGCTTGTAATAATAAGGAGAATGGAAACAATGAAAGACAGATATGTGATATAGCTACCAAATACAGAGAAGATGGAACACAGGATTATATGGAGCCAATTGATCATATTAGGTTACCAGAAATGGAAGGAGACTGCGAAGTACCTCATCGTCAAGAATCTATATTGTCAGCTCCAGTTCCTTTAATAACTGGTATTGTAGAGGACTATATATATAAAGAATTAGAAGACATGGAGCACGTGTCTACCGACTATTTATATACAACCGGAGGTGAGAACCAGAATAAGTATTCTGTTCTATTCAATTACGATACAATGGATTCTTTGTCTGAATGGATGGATGAAGCATTTTTTGGTGACGACGCAGGTAAGGTATCCGGCGATGGCGAACGGCATCTTTGTTCTGAGTTCTATCCGTATTTACAACCAGGGAGTATATTAAAAACAGTGTCAGATGCAATATATATTCTTGATACAATGCCTTGTACATGTGGTTGTTATATTGAAAATTATTGTTCGGATCCTACTGTTTCAAGGTCTGATTATAATAACTTTCAAAACAATAATTACATCCTTGGAGGATATATTTTACATATAGATGGGTGGAGTCAAGAGATAAATGGAAAAGGTAATTGGAGGGCTGGAAGATCAACGAGTACGGTAATAAATGATCAATACCGATCAAAGAACGGACCGAAATATTGCATTGAACAGTTCTGGCCTGATGCTTCCAACAAGCTCCAGGATATGATATACAAAAATGCGGACACCGGAATACCTGAAACCGATTGGGAATTTGAGGGATATGTAAATAATGCCACATTCGAAAATCCTACTGGAGATAAACTTAATATAGGATTTGCTTCTGAGTTTGTAGTTCGTAAGTTCGTGAGGAATGTAATGACCAATGCCAGGTTTATTAGAATCAATAGACCGGAGGAATGGGATATAGAAGGATATAAGGAAGAAAATAAGGTCCTTTATCTTGAAGCCCTTGGGAAGATAGATGGTATAATGGATGCTGTGTCTACCAATTACGTTCGTGTTTCTTTTTGGAAGGATATAGAGACATGGAATCCACTTGGCATAATACCAGTAGATTTCGATAGGCCGGAACATGCTTCAGGACATTCGGTTATTATCAATATAGCAAGACCCGCATGGGGAACTATAGATGATAAATTCTTTAAAGAAACGATAAAACAAGATTATTTTTATGTAACAATAGAATCTCCGGTTGTAGCTGTTCCTTGGATAATGACATTCAGACAAATACAATTTTGTGAATATAAGAATAAGGATACTCCAGACGAGGAGGAGGAACCAAGCAAGAAACCGTCTCGTGCTATTTTAGGCGTTTCTTTTGCTACAGGTAAAACTATATATCCGTATATTTTTGGTGTAAGAGAAAAGGAGGTAAATAAGATTGATTTGTCTGTGGATTCTATAACACTTAGATCAACTGTCTTATTTGCATCTAAATGTCAGACATGTGGAGATAGGCCTATTAATTGCAAGCCTCGTCCTTATAAATACGGGGATTTTGCATATTGGGAATCATCTGAGAAATATCCTGCTAATTTTGAACTTTATGATAGTAGTAGGATGAAAATAGACACAGGTAGATCTTATGATGATCCAAAAAAAACAGAAGCTTATTCTAATATTATGAATAAGTTAACAGAATATTATGGTGCTCCTTTGTCAGACAAAAATGGATTATCTTATTTCAAGGGCCATTCTTATGGAGGAGTAGATACTTCTACCGTATTTTGCCAACAACCTATACGTCATTACCGGTTCCCAGATAACAAGCATATACCTTTTATGAACAGTGATGAACGTGGATATGACATAGCTTCTGAAATATATCCGGTAGGTATTATGGTGGATGAGAACACCATACAAGTATTTTTGGATTTTGCGGTGGATTCTGGTTTGATTACGCAACAACAAAGAGATACGATTGTAGGATATGAACTGTATCGTGGAGATAGGAGGCTAAATAGGTCGGTTGTGGCTTCAGGATTGGCCTACGATATGCTTAGATACATAGGAGACGATGGTAATGTAAATATCTATCCTAATTACCCATATAATGACCTATCACAGGATCAATATAATTATACGTCTGGCAAAAGAGACGAGTTTATATCCCATCCTTTCGACAAAGGAGGAAACGTGTGGTATTCATTTTGTTCGCCTGATATTTATTTTAACAAGCCCGAACTTCCAAATGAAGTATGTATAGACGGGTTCCAAAGAGGAATGTCTGTAGGCAGTTTTGTGCCTGTAGAAGATCATCCAAAATGGACTATCTTAGGTCCTGCTGCTTATACGATGGCTGCGTCACTTGCCGCAGTTGAATCAAGTGCCACAATAGCCGCTATGATAGCAGAAGAGCTTCAGATAAGGGCTCAGTCTGGATACATAGGAGGGTCGGCCGGTCTTACCGGAGGAGGATTCCTAACGAATTTAAGTGTAGCCATGCTGTTTTCTTCAATGGTGTCAACCATCAGTCAAACTCTTGCTAAGGGCCCGATATTGTACGGTAAGTACCGTTATGATTGGCTTAATACGTTTATAAACAATGGACCGAGACGTAATCATGCATGGTATTATACTTCTGTAGGATTATATAATTCAATGATAGGTATAACAGACCAGGATAAGTATGAACGAAATTTTGCTCGTGGTTTATCTTCTGTTAAGTACATGAAGTCTGGTGTATATCCTATGATGGATGCCAGCATGTCATCTAAATGGGGAACCGGTAAAAACGATAATGAGGGACGATTCTTATTTGTTAATAATATAGATCGTGAATCTTCGTTATTTTTATCATTTGGTGATCCAGGTGAAAAAGGAGATGGTAAATCGAAATATTTATTGGAATATCCGAACTATGTCTACAACTACGACAGTAGCCGTATAGATGATTCGGTTATTGCTGGAAGAGATGTTGTAGCAGGAAGAACATTCGAGCAATCCAAATCAGTTTCATACATCTGTTCTCCGTATATGAGGCTTATGAGATATAGGCCGGATCAATATGGTCAAATAGAAGATATAAAATGGATTTCCATAGGTGGATGTGGATTTTTCACTAATGAAAAGAAACTGATGTTCGGTGGTGATACGGTGATAACCAGATTTTCATTAAAGAGAAAATTTCCTGTTTTTTATAATAGTGCTTTTGGTATTGGAGATATGATACCTTTCCCTTACATGGATTATAGAAATGTAGGATATCCAAGATATTTTGTTAATTATGATACAGGGGAAGATGCGCTTGAAACCACGGATAACGAACGTTTCAATAGTTGGACATCTTCTAATAAAGGAAGATATGCTTTTTACCCAAATAGGAAGAGCTTGTATGAATTGAACGGTGACACCTCCGGTAAGTATGTAGATGGCAGATTTTATACATGGTTCTATGGTATTCCTCAGTTCCTTGTAGAGTCTGAAATAAATTGTAATTTCAGATTAGAGGGCCCTCAGCCTCATGAATTATTCTATCCAAAAGTAGGAGATTTTGTTTGGTGGACACAAGAAAAGAACGTATCTATCCATAGGGACAATGATTACAAGATAAGTCCTATCTATTCATCAAGAATGACATTGACACCTAATATATTGCCGGCAACATACGAACGTCGTTTTTATGATTGTGCTTACCAGCGACCTAATGGTGTTATATGGAGTAGGGCTGACGTATCTGAAAACAGTCAAACAGATCCGTGGCTAACGTACAAGCCTATGGACTATCATGAGTTTCCAACCAGCAACGGGAAGCTTATTCACATGAAGCGTATCGAGTCTAATCAGATTCTTGTCAGGTTCGAGGATCAGGTTTCACTCCATAACGCCATAGATGTAATCAAGGAGCGCACCTCCCCTGGGCAGGCTGAGATGGGCACCGGCGGTCTGTTCGCGTCCAGACCTCTGGAGTACAACACGACCGACCTCGGTTATTCTGGAACCCAGAGTACTGAAATAATTAGTTCAGAATTTGGTCACTTCTGGGTAGATACTAAAAGAGCACAGGTATTTATGACCGATCCGAACGGACGTAATCTCAAGGAACTTAGTGTAGGTATCAGACATTGGCTCAAGCGTCATCTTCCGTTTAAGATTCTTAGATACGGAATAACTAATATCTTAACCGGCACAGAGATGACAGAAGAAGATACAGACAATAAATTTATCGGTCTTGGTCTGTCTCTTGGATGGGATAACAGGTATAAGAGAGTACTTATCACGAAAAAAGATTATATACCTGTTAAGAACCCGGCATATTACAAATATGATGGTGGAAGGTTCTTGTACAATGAAACAGAGGTGTTATCAAACGATAAGGAAATATCTTTAAAAGACGAACAGTATTTTAAAGACGTGTCGTTCACTATCGGATATTCGTGTCTGAAGCAAGAATGGATTTCTTATTATTCGTTCTGTCCTGACTATTATATAGAACAGCAACAATATTTTCAGACAGGAATAAACTTCCCGACATCAGACGAAGAAGGCGGCTTATGGAGTCATTTGCTGACGAATAAGAGCTTCCAGACATTCTACGGAGCAACATATCCATTTATATTAGAAGTGCCGATAAAAGAGAAATATAATGGCTCTACGCTGGCTTCTGTAGAATACGAGCTTGATGCAAGGAAATACGTCGATGATGTGAATTACACTCTTGACAGGAAAGTAGGTTTAGATACGATAACTATCTACAACGACACAAACAACTCAGGTGAAATTCATCTTGTTCCAGAAGAAAAGAATAATTTAGCGCAACGTATATCGTATCCGAAAATCGTAGGCGACTATACTGAGGTCCTGGATACTGAGGTATATAGAAGACATAAGTTAAATGACTTCTTCAACAGGGTTGACGATGACCGGTCAGATACCCCTATTTGGATCAAGGACGATAACGATATAAATAAGTCAGTTAATCCTGATGCTCTTAATTTCAGACGGTCATGGCTGGATAGGTTAAGAGGAAGTTGGATGCTGATGAGGATAAAGAAAGTAATTAGCAGCCGGAAAATTATATTCCAGTGGTTGATTTCCGAAGATAAGATTAAGAATAGATAATATCGTATTACCCTCTGCCTATTAGCAAGTAGAGGGTAATACTTTTAAGTGCAAGGCTGTGTATAACCACTTTATATTATTCACTACATTTATTTATCCAAATTAATACATTTTAAATCATTTTAATTTGTAAATCATATTTTAGTGTCTATATTTGCATCGTAATCAAGAGAGATTATAATGTAAGACAGTGGTGATGGAAGGTGATACTTCGGTTTGTGTCATAGGTTCGAGTCCTATATTTTTCATGTAAGAAAAATTAGATCAGTTGGTAGATCAAAACCTCCTTTCATATTAAAACACATTCCAGGTTCTCCCTGTTTTAATAAAATATATAGATGGTGAGGAGTTCGGTTACTTCGAAAATTAGCGTAGTGGATAACGCGGTATTCTGTAATAATACTTTTCATTGGTTCGAATCCAATATTTTCATTTTGTCCGGCTCCGTTTTTCCTCTGTTTGAAATATATAAAAACTAATGAGTGGTGATGGGGTTAGTTACTTCGAATTTAGCTCAGATGGATAGAGCGATACTCTTTTAAAGTATAGGTCGATGGTTCAAATCCATTATTTCATTGTTTACACTAACTTCAGCTTTTCCCTCATTGAGTATTCATTTTGATATATTTTTTTTTCAAGCAGTGGTAGTAATATCACTGCTTTTTTTGTATAACACTTTAAAGAAAACAACAACAAATGGGAAAGTTTAACAAAAAGGATGAAGGTGTTAAACCTACGATCGTGAATCACATGGGAGAGAAGGCGTATAAGCCTAACGCAGAAGAAGAGTTGGTATCTACGGTAATGACTACCATGTTATCTGATTCTTATTATGAGAAAGAAAAAGATAAAGTAGGAAGAATTAAGAACCTTATGGATCAGGTGGATCCGTATTTTGCAGCACAAACAGCATTGTATGTAAGGAAAGAAGGAAAGCTTAGGTCAGTAACGCATCTTATGGCTTCTGTCCTTGCCAGCAAAGCATCGGGTAAGGAATGGGCTTCAAGGTTCTATAATAAGATCGTTATGCGTCCTGATGATATGAGCGAAATCCTTGGCTGCTATGCGGCTCTTAACGACAAAAATCCAAAGAAGTTAAGAGGTATATCCAGCGCTATTAAGAAAGGATTTAAGACGGCTTTGGAGGGTCTTGATCCGTATCGGATTGACAAGTACAAGATGGACAGTAGGGTCATTACTATGGTTGACCTCGTAAACTTATTTCACCCTAAAGGCAATCAGGCTAACAAAACGGCTTTCCAGTACCTTATAGAAGGTCGGCCTTTGTCTGGATTATACGAAAGTAAGATTCTTGAAAAAGAAATGTCTAAAGCCGGACAGGATAAGAAAGACAATAAGGAAAAGAAAGAAGCTTTAGGTGACGCTATTCGAGACGTGGTTTCTAATGTAAAAGGTATGCCTATTTTTAATATGGTTCGTAACCTTATAAACATAATCAAATACGCACCTGATCAAATAGATGAAGTTTGTAGGCAGCTTACAATAGAAGAGAAGGTACTTAATTCGAAGATGCTTCCTTTCCGTTTTGCTTCAGCTTTCAAAGAGGTTGAAAATATGGGCACTGATGGTTCCGATAATGATATTGTATTTGAGTCGGATAAAAAACGTGCTAAATTAACAGCGCGTAATAAAGATAAGATTTTAGATGCGTTGGAGAAAGCCATAACCATCTCCTGCAAGAACCTGCCGGTATTGGAGGGGCGGTCGGCTATCCTGATTGACCACTCTGGCTCTGTACGTGGAGATATGGGAGGATCTTCTGAGGTGTCTGCCTTTAGCAAAACAAGTACGGCTGTCATTGGTAACTTATTTGGCTGTATGATTGCTTCTGTGCTTCCTGACGTATTTATCGGTATGTTTGGTGACAAACTTATCAATTACGAATATGATAGAAGTAAAGGTGTTTTATGGAATAACAAAAAATCTTTTACTGCCGGAGGAGAATGCGGTGGTGCTACCGAAAACGGTCTTTTTGCATTCTTGGATAAGTGCGTTAAAGACAAGATCAAAGTAGATAACTTGTACGTTATTTCAGATATGCAGATAGGAGATGGTGAATCTATTGTATGGGAGAAAAGTTCCAATTATGAATATGGTAAATTCGCCGAACTTTTGAAAGAGTTCAAGAAAGTAAATCCAAATTGCAAGATCGTTTCTATTTCTATTCAAGGATATGGAAGTGAGATGTTTTACAGAGGATCTAATATCTTGAACATAGCTGGCTGGTCAGAATCTATTTTCGATGTTATTAACAGCAAGTTCTGCGGATATAAGAATATGATTGAGGAAATTAAGAAAATAAAAATATAATCATTGATTTTGCTTCAATTGTAATTTCCATAGTAAACAAGTTTTAGCTTTAAAGGTATAGCCGAAGAAGTACGTGAGTATATCTTCGGCTTTTTTTATTTACCTTTGTTGAAAAACAGTTTGTTATGAAACAAGTATTATATAAAAATGATATATACCCCTATAATGTAAGGGTATTGCTTGGAGCAGATGAAGAGTATATAGCAAAGACGTTCGCCAACTTGGAAGTAGAAGATCAGAGCTGGGAAGGATGGACTGACGATTATGGCGGCAGAACTATTTTCGTGGGAAACCGAACCAATCACAGGAAAGAAATATGTTTCTTATTTCATTCGCTGTCTGACATGGATGTGAGAACCATAGGACACGAATGTCTGCATGGTCTTTCCCTTTATTGTAAGTATCTTAACATTAACTACAGTTTTGAAGCCGGAGAAGATGAGCATGCCGCCTATCTGATGGGATGGTTAGTTGATAAGGTTTGTGATGCCTACCACAAATTCAAGAAGGAGGAAGAAAAAGATGGCAAAGAAAAATAAAAATTATGTAAAGGACAAACAACCAAAAACATTATGGAATAAAATTGGTCCGTTTGTAAGACTTAGAGAATATCTGGCATCTAATATAACACCTGACGTGTATGCCAATGAAAGAGGATTGAAAACCAAAATAATGGAATTTTTTGGTCAAGATGTTCCGAAAGCCAATGTAGATGATTTTAGTCAAAATCTTTGGTTTAGATTTTTAAACCAACCAAATAACCTGAAAGAGGAAAACGGGATTGTTAGAATACCAGACAATATCAAATCCATTATATCTGACAGGATAAATGGTGGGTGGGAGAAAATGGCTAAAAAATATGGAAAGGAGCTTGATTCCTTAGATAATAAGATAATTGATGGAAAAGTTGCAGGCAAGGACGTATCTGATTTGGAGGAGTTAAGGGATGTAACAAGTAGGAAACTTGGAATGGTAGAAGAGGGTATAGATCTCTTAAAAAAAGCCAGAACCGGGGAACATCAGGTATTTAACGAATATAATTTTATACCGGATGCTTACGGAGATTTAAATGATTTATCAGGCTTATCAAGTTTTACCATGTACCGTGATGATAGAGGTAGGATGGTTGTGAAAGATAAGTACGATTTTTATAGAAGCGATCAACCTTTTGGTGTTGGGGTTGTTACTAAGACTCTTGATACAATAGGATATCCTTTTGAAATAAGGGATTATGTAGAAGATAAAATCCCATACGAAGAGAATGATCCAAACAAGATCCTGTTTAGATCCATTATTGATTCAAAGAATGATTTGGATAAAAGGATGGAGATAAGATCCAAAAAACAAGGAGGAGATTCTTCTAAGCCGGAAATAGATTGGGATTTATTCAAATCCAAATATGAAAATATGAAGCGTGTGGGTAAGGGTAAGCATCGTACTATGGACGTAGAAGGGATGAATATGATCTATGATGCTTTATATGATAAAGGTTTTAATCAACGCCAGATAGAAGCCGTACTTGGAAATATTATTGAAGAATCTGGTGGAAACCCCTACGCTGTATCTGAGGATGGAAAATTTAGGGGACTTTTTCAAGAATATTACAAAAGATATCCGCCAAAAGAGTTTGAAAGAGATAAAGAGAGATTTAAGAGCGATAAGCGTGGATATATCAACTATATGATAGACAGATTTTATGATCATGTTCAAGATGCTGGGAAGTATAGTATAAAAGATACTAAATACAAAAAAGCTATTCATGCAGTAAACGAATTTATGTCAGAAGATCCAGATACGGATTATTCGTATCCACTTGTATATGCTTTTGAAGCTCCATCAGATAAAGAAGGAACTTATAAAAACAGAAAGAGCGTATCAAATTTGATAAGTCAATCTTATGTTTTGGATAATGTTGATAAAAATGATAATACTATTGTTGATGCTATTCTTGGAATAAAAAATGATCTTGAGCTACAAGACTCTATTTCCACTACAAGAGGTGAAGCCTTTAAAGAAGCCAGGAAAAGAGGTCTTAAGGAATTTACATGGAATGGAAAGAGATACAATACCAACATCAAGAAGGAAGGTGGCGTAGTTGGCAAGCAGCGTGAAGCATATGAATACTTTACTAATAAGCGCGGCATGTCCAAGATACAGGCGCTCGCCATCATAGGTAACCTCATGGCTGAATCCGGCCTTAAAGATGACATATACGGAGACAACAGAACATCATACGGCATACAGCAATGGCATAATGAGCGCATGGATAAGTTGTTCAAGCACGCCAAAAAGAAAGGTCATTCTACACCAACATTCAAAGACCAACTTGAGTTCTTGGCTGACGAATACGAAGGGAAAACCGGATATTCTAATTTCTTATACACAAGAAAAGGAAAAGAAGGACCAGGGTATTACAACTACAGCCGGCAGGATTTTATGAACGCCGATAACCTTAAGGATGCTGTAGTAGCTTGGAACCAAGGAGCAGGACGTCCTCATAAGAGTGTTATAAGAAATGATGATCGTTATGACTATGCTATGGAAGTTGCTAAAAATCTTGGTTTGGAAATTGAAGAAAATTCCGTATCTTTGTATGGTCAAATGGGATTCGGAGATGATGGAGAAATAGCAGCATCGGTAACACTTCCAGAGGTAGAAGTGGCAGCCGCCCTCCCTAACCCGGAAGCCCAGTCCCAGGAGAGACAGTCCCAGGAGAGACAGTCCGAGGAAGAGAGACTCCGTACATGGACTGAAACGTATGGTAAAGACATCATAAATCATTTACTGACGTTAGACGGGAAAAAGGATGGTGATGACAGTGATTACAGCATGATGTATAGACAGCATGAAAAAGAAAGCGAAGAGGATAAGAAAATGGCTTTGATTAATGCCGTGCTTCCCAATATTCAGCTTCGCATTAAAGGCGTCACTGATAATTAGAACAAGATTGTTTTATTTCTCATATTAATAAAGCGAAGCCGGATTTGAGACTCGTTATACGGATACCGAAGGTTGAAGAACGATATCAAGATAATCCGGCTTTTTTGTGCGATTTCGTGAAGGATGGAACTATCATCGCCTTGGTTGGACGGAACAGACCTACGTACTTTCACTGTCCTGACAGGCATGGGCGCCCGTCTCGCCTACTCCCTGCCTAATTCTCCACTGGCTACCTAATATAACTATTAACGTCATTCCATCACCTATCTCCTTCGTCGATAGGTTCAGTCGTTTTTAAATATTATAAGTTCTTTCGCATCGTTCCCTTCGGTCACGATACTCAATCTTTTCACACAATTAGGCAAATAATACAATGACGGAAAAAGTAATTTGTCAATCCGTTCACTCACTTAACTCCCTTCGGTCATTAAGTTCATTCACTGTAAACAATTATATGAATAAATGGTAAAGTATATAAAATAATATAAATAATATAATGAGTAAGATCATTGAAAATGGTCTTAATATTAAGGAAAACTGAGACTATTTATAGGCGTAGTTTTAATTCAAGATTTGTTGTCCCACTCCTGACGGTCAGGCGGTTACGCTCAGAACCGTTTTCCCGTCTCTTATCCAAACCGTCATAAAATAAAAAACCTTGTATCCTATTTCTCTCAAACCGGATACAAGGCAGTGCATTTTCTTCTTTTTATATAAAATCATATATTTGCACTAAACAACAAAAAACAATATGGAGACAAAAATAACTGAAATAATGAATCCTCACAAGTTACACGACAAGCTCTTCAAGAAAGAGCAGGTCTCTCCGATAGAAGTTATATACAATAGCTTCAGCAACTTAGGGTACAATGTAGTACGCCGTCCAGCCGGTCAGTGTTTAGGCAATTTGAGATATTTTAATCTATTTTATGACAAACATACTCATCATTTCTATCAGAAAGACAGGAAGTTGAGATATTGTAGTAATTTTATCATATCTGATTACTGGAAAGATAGAGTGCGATGTTTCATAGTTTGGAACTTTGGCTTTGGAAGATTTTTCCCGTACAATGACTTTATTGAGGCTATGGTTTATGACTATCTTCGATATGGAAGAAAGTCAGTTCCTTATTTTAAAAGCGTGAAAGAGGCTGAAGAAAAGTGCGTAAGGTTCTATATCCGGTCTCAGATAGATATGCTTCGTAAGGAAGGATATGCCGCTTATCGGGCTAAGTTCAAGGAAGAACGTCCTCAGTATTTCATCGGAGACGATAGGACGGTGTTTAGATGCCTTGACAGCTCTTTAAAAAGAGAAGAGAAGATTGCTGCATGCGTAGCCCACAAAAGGGCTTTAAAAGAAGGGATAATGACTTCCTTCATTAATCACCTTAAGAAACATCCTACCACTTTATATTCGTGGTTTTCGTCAGAGGTAGACAGCGAAGGAAAGAATAGGATATGTCTATCCGACAAGGCTGTTTTGTATTTGAATAAGAGACTGGTTCGCAATGGATTAAAGGCTCTTTCTGCATCATATCTTTTTAGAACGTTTAGAAAAATGGTGAAGACTTTGTTCGGTTTCAATGTCAGGTCGTTCTTGAATAGCTGTCTGATGTCTGTTTCAACAGAAGAGGTTTTAACCAAATCTATGAAGAAAATAGTTTCCAAGACGGTGCTGTTTTTGTACAAGAGAGCGCTTAAGAACTATCGCCGGGCATGCGGTCTTAAGTACGACCCTGATTCGGGCGGTTTGTCTGCCGTACATGATTGATTTTTAAACGTATCCCATAACGTTGGATTTTCTCGTTCGTTTCTCTTATCTTTGTGAAAAAAGATAGTATGAAATTACGAATCATAAAAAATCGTCCGATATTCGCTCCTGGCGGTAGTGTTCAGGATAAGAAACAGGATATTAATGTATCCTCTACTCAGTCTATTCTTGATTATGGAACGCCTGTTAATAAATGGGGTGAATCTGATATTCAGAATATATATATGCCTTCTGATGTGATTTTAGAAACAGAGGAGGGGGAGATAAATCCATTTAGTAGTATGCCTACATCCGATCCGTTTTTTGAAAACAATGATGCAGGATATGCAGGATATCTCGCTGATAATAGGGGTATGGTTAAAAACGTAGAGAAATCAGTCGTTGATAATACAATGAATGTAGGTGGTGTTGATGCTGATTCCTCTAAAGAAAAACGTTCCCAAGATGGTAATCCTCTTGATCCTATGACTACCCCATATTATTCACCCGATCTAACCGGCAGAGCTCAAATGTTCGGTACAAGTCTTGGCCGGATAAGAGCCGGTAATAAGGTCGGTGCTAATGTGGCTCAAGCTGCCTTGTCTGGTGTTAGTTTAGGATTAGGTCTTACCCGTAATATCATGGGAGCTTCATCTGCTGCGTATGCAGCCAGCAGAGACGAGCAGGCGGCGAGGGAAAAGCTCGAAAAAGAGCGCCGTCAGCAGTTTATCCGATGGGAACGTGAAGGCGGTGGTGTTAACCTCGGAAATGGACAGAGAATAGATTCTTCCGATTTGACAGGAGAATACATTTACCCTCTTCCTAAATCTATGGAGGATAATGCTAATGTTGAGATAGAAAAAGGAGAATACGTTTTGACTCCGGATGATGTTGGTCCTATGGAGGCAAAAGGTAACAGGCATGAAGACGGCGGCACTCCCGTTGATTTGCCAGAAGCTCATATTATTTCAGATTACCGTACTATTGATGATGATTTTGCTTCTTACGTAAGGGAAAATTATGGCATTAGAGCTACGGAAAAAGATACGTATGCTACGCTTCTTGATAGGTACAAGAAAAAAATAGGATTGTCCGAAAAGTATGATGATCAGGAACGTGTTTTCAAGAGGCTGGAAAAGAATAAGGATGTTAAGGATAAAAATACTTCTGAGTTGAATAAGTCTATTCTTTCCAAGTACGTAAATGATAATCAAAAGGAAATAGACGAACTTGAGGTGCAATTCAGGTCTTTTGCTGATATTGTCTATAACAAACAAGAGGAATCCAAGCGCCAAGAAAAGATAGATGCTTTCTTTAGAGATGGCGGAAAGGTTGATTTAAATGCCGTAAGAAAGCAGGCTAAGGCTCTTAACGTATCTGAATCTGATGCTAAAAATTGGATATACGATGAGTATGTAAAGAGAGTTAGGAAAATGACTGAAGGCGGCCCTACCAAAGAGCAAATAGAGTGGGGTAAGAAAGTACAGCAGCTTTTAATGAAGCAGTTTGGACGTGCTCTTAATATGTCTATAGTGGATGTTGCGGACAGAGAACAGATCCTTAATCCTGATTCTGGTGTAAATTCTAATCAAAATCTGCAACACAGAAGTAGCGCCGGTTATGGTAGGGTAAATAACAAGGCTATTTCTAATTTGCTTGATATTAACCGTTGGGCTAATAAATACAATACGGATGGTGATTTTAATACAGAAGGATTCCAGACTGGATACAATAGCCAACTAAATAACCTATGGGCTTTGGCGGAATCAGGTGCTATAGCCAATGCCGAAAAAGCCAAGAAATTTAGAGACGAATACGGATTTTGGGGAGAAGATGCCGGCAAGTACGACCAAGGAAGTAAATCGGCATATAACTCATTTGCCGTAGATGACAAATTTGGGCAAACTACGGCAACCAGATCATTTTATGGATTGGATGTAGTTACTCCTGAACAAAAGAGATTGTTGAACGAAAAAGGGATAAAGAATTATGTTGACTTATTTGGTGATAAATCTGATGCAGCTAAGAAGATTCTGGGTGCCGATTATAATAAGTTTGCTGCTTTAAAAGATAGCGGTTTGATGTCAGAAACAGACTTTGTTTTAGAAGCCGTAAATCCGGCATCAAAACCTATAGAAACTAAACCTGTAGGAACCGGCGCTAAATCTCCCAACCCAGGTTCTCCAGGTGGGATAGAAGTGAAGAAAGAAAATCCTGTTATTAATACTACTGTAGAAACGGAAGCTGAGGAAGAAGATGATATAAACGGAAGAAAAGGCGTCAATCCTGCTTTATCAGGTCCTATATTCCCTGAGATGTTGAGGATGCTTGATACCGGATTAGAGATAGAGGGATTGGAAAGGCATCAGGCTCCGAGAATAGATCCGGTTCTGCAATCTGCTGATCAGTATATCAACGAGCTCAACCGCGCGACATCGGCTCAGTTGGACGCAGTAGGTGACGTGCCCGACTCCCAGCGCTCCGCTATTCTGGCTAATATGAACGCCATAGCTGGAAGCAATATAGCCAAGTACGTTAATGAAGTAAATTTCAATAACGCAAGGCAAATAAACGAAGCTGATAGATTCAATGAAATGGCTTATGTTCAGACAGACGACAAGAACATAGTGGAAAGGCAACGTTATGAATCTGGGTTATTGAAGGCTATGGCTATAAGGGATGAAAATCTTGCTCGTTATTATGACAGCATAAACAGCGAGATACAGAATAAGTTCAATGTTCGTACATCGTTGAATACCATAGCTTCCATAGCTCCGAATATGAGAATGCTTCCAAGTGGCCAAATTATTTACGTTCAAGGTAATCAGGATGTGATGAATATGGGTGATTATTCTACACCTTACTTGAGAAGTTTAAATGAAGAAGATGACGAAAATAAAAGAAGAAGGAGGACCAAATAGTGGCTTCACAGTATAGTATTTTAAGGCAATATGCCCCGTATGTTAGTCCTTACAACATAGATCTTGTTAAGGACGTCATGATGTACAAACAGCAGAAGGTTGATGCTGCTCGTGAAAAGATCTATACCCAGGTAGATTATCTTATGGGTCAAGAGATAGATAAGCCTGAAGCCCGCGCTTATATGGAAGATAAGATGTCAGGTGTGATTGCTAACATCAATCAAAAATTCAAAGGCGTGGATCTTTCTTCTGATGGTGTTACGAGAGCTATACAAGGAGAGATCAGTTCGGTGTTAGATGATACGGTCATTAATGCTATTGCCGGTACAAAAGAAGGCAAGAGGGTTATGAAGGAAATAGAATCTATAAAACAGAATCATCCTGAACTTTATTCTCCTATTAATGAATGGCATGCTTTGGATCCTTATTACAAATGGAGGTCAGATGGTAAGGCGGGATCAAGGTTGGGAGGTCTTCATTATTCTCCTTATGTCGATTATACTAAGGAGATAAATAAGCTGGTTAGTGACTTTAGGAAAAACAACGAAGGCAAGAAGATTCAGACAACAGAATATGATGTTAAAGGTAATCCTACTGGTGGAATCATAGAAGTCAACGTAGATGAGCTTACTGATTCCCAGATAAGGAATTTTGTGTCTGCTAACTTATCTGAAAACATGAGGAATCAGATGAGAATAGAAGCATCATACATGGCAGCCACCAATCCAGTGTTCAGTAATCCGGATTTGGTTAGTCAATATATTGGGTCTTATGTCGAAAGATACGATAGGCACATAGGAGCATTGGAAGCAAAAAAGAAATCAGTAGGGGATAATAAGGATATTATTGATCGTATTGACAGCCAGATACAGGAAGCTAAAAATCAGAAAGCAGAAGCCAAGAGGGAGGCAGATATGATAATAGCTTCATCAGATCCGGTAGCGGCTGCTAATTTTGTTGTTACCAATAATCTTTTCGATAAGATGACTGATGCATGGAGATACGACAATACAAGTTTTGAAAGGAAGAAAGACGATCTTTATTTTGCAAGGTTGGCAGAGGATAGGGCTCAGCAAAAGTTTTTGACTGATAATGCCAAGTCTATGGTTGAAATATCATTGGCGAATGAGCAGCTTGCTCAGGCTAAGATTGAAACCGAATACATGCGTACTTACGGTTCCAAGATGGGCACTGAAAGCTCATCCGGAGGCACAAGAGGAGCAGGCGGTGTAGGAGTGCCGATGGCTCCTATGGACGGGCCTACGGCTATCAATTCTGGAACGGGTAAGATAGGATCTGTTAATTTGGCTAATATCCCTTATGAACAACTCACATCTTCTTCCACAGAGCGTAGAGCAAATTTATTGAAATTATATAATTCATTATCTCCTACAGACAGAAGCAATATCGTTGCAGCATCATACGAAGAAGAAAAAACTGACCCAGGATTGTATGCTAATATGACTCCTGAAGAACGGATATATTCTTATTTAAAAAATAATGGAGGTCAGAAAAACGGATATTTCGGACAAGGAAATAACAGATTGTCTGAAGCTTATGATGCTTTACTTCTTTCTGATTCTAAGGCAAATGGAGCTGCAAAGGCTATAAATAACATAACTGATTATCAAATAGATAATATAGTTACTAAAAAAAATAAGGATATTATCAGGAAAGTTCGTAATGCTAAGTTTATGAAAGGAAATTCTTTTATGAATCTTACCAATACAGATGATAAGGCTGGAGCCTTCCTGCTCGCCACAGCCATAACAACTGGTGTATCTGATGCCGTAGGGTTCAGAGAATACATGATGGATCTTTCAAGAGGAATAGATATTCTTAGTGCTATATCTCCGTCATTAGGAGCTAAGGTGAGTGCCGGCAAGTTGGGGAAAAACATATCTGATGCTATTACAAGCGAGAATAATGGTTCTTCTACTGGTACATTGGCTCTTATTAATGGAATGAAGAAACTCAATGGCGATCCTGATTTTAATATATCTGATTATATGACCATAGATAAGGATGGTGATATAGATTTAAAAGATTATCAGGAAGGTGAACCATTGACTATTACCCAGCTAAGATATGCTGAGAAAAACAGTAGGGTGTCTGATATGATAGCAAGTCAGATGCAGGATGAGATAAAAATGTCTGTATCTCCCGATCAGATTTCTGATAAGTTATCTCAGTATCATTACCTTGATTCTTACAAAAGATACAATTGGAATGCCGATTCGCCGGAAAAGTCTTTGCAGAAGGCTCAGTTTAGAAGATTGTCTGGTTACATGGCAGGAAAGGTAAATAATCTGGATCCTACTGCTATTAATGCCATTAATATGGATGCCGAGATAGATAATGGCACCGTTAGAAGATTCTTGACTGCTCAAGTAGGTTCCGGTGAAAATTCTTATGTTACAGAAAGGGTTGAGATTACGAATGACGAGCTTCTTAAGGCGGGTATAGATCCTTCGGTCGAGGAGCGCAATTATCCGGTAGATGGCTACAAATCAAGTTTTGAAACCTGTGATTTTGTAGATACCGGAAAGAAGGAAGGTTATTCTTATGATAAGTATCTTATACGTAATGGCCTTCCTCGTTTGGCTTCTAAGGCTGATGTTAAGAATGATCTTTATGATATAGTAAAGGTTCATGGTTCTTACCTTAAGCCAGAAGAAATGAATGTTGTTAAAGCCCTTGTTGATAATTTTATTGACATGTCTGATAATATATCAGTTCAGTTGGAGGGAATGGACGATAGGGGTTCAAGAGAGGTAGCGGTCAATTTCTATGACAAAAGGACTAAAAATTCTAAAAATCCTGCATTGTTGTTCTCGGATTTTGTTCCTTTGGATCCAGGTAATGATGAGTATGCGGATTACTGGAATAGCATTCACCAGAAGTGTCCTCAGTACTTCTTTGTAAAATACGTGAAGGAGGCTGTTCAAGAACGTCTTGATCAGATGAGGGATCCGTATATGAGAGGAATAAATATCACGCCCAACATGAATGACAAGTTTAGTAAGTTGAACGATTTTTTGCAGAAAATTTATGGCTGACAATAATATAGATAGATATAATCCTGCTGCTAAAACCACTTACGAAGATGTGGCAAGGCAAAGGAAATTAGCCGAAGAAGAGAATTACACTCCGGCTACATTACCAGAGACGACAACACCTCTGGTTCCTAATTATATGCCTGGTGAAGGTGTGTATGCCCAACCTAAATTTCCGGATTACGCATCAAGGATAGCTGCTGCCGAATACGAAGAACCGTATATAGCCAAGGAGATAAGCAACAGCTACTCGGAGGCACTGGCTCGTAACAGCTACAGGGGGGCTACACCTGCCCCGCCGCCTCTTAATCCCTATGGACCGAAGGTAAGTATCCGTGAAAGTCATCAGATGGGTAATGATGGGGTATGGCGTACAAAATATCCCAACTATATTCCGGGTATAAACAATGAGGATTATTATGCCAGAAGACAGAGCGGATGGAGTAAGTTTTGGAATGGTGTAGGCAAATTCGCTTTAAAGTCCGCATTGTACGGTGCGCAAGGAGTTGTGTCACTGCCTGACAAACTTATCAATATGGCATCTGAGGGAAGTTACAAAGCTGCGTTAAACACTAACATGGATAAGTTTGTAGGTGATCTTGACCAGCAAATAGACATGCTTCTTCCCCATTATTACAAGAAAGAGGTAGAAGATTATAATTTTGGTCAGAAGCTTTTTAAGGATACCGGTAATTTCTTGTGGAATGACGTCCTTGGTAATGGTATGTCTTTTACCGTAGGAGCCATGATATCAGCGTACATGACCGGAGGACTTGGAGTTGGATCATTGGGTAATATAGGCGCTAAATTAGGTGGAAGAATCGGAGCTAAGTTAGCAGCAAGGCAAGCTGCCAATAGGGGCATAGGAAGCCTTAAAGGTGTGTTTAACGACTATGTAAGAAAAGGAGTTGCTACCGGAAGAAATGTAGGGGAGGCGGCTAAGACCATGACGTTGTTGGCTACCAGTGCCGGATTCGAGTCATCGGTTGAAGCAAATTCTTTTATGAAGCAATCCGAGTCTGATTTCAAGGATTATTATCGTAAGATTTATGGTCGTGATCCCAATGCAGAGGAAATGGCTGTTTTTCGTAATTCTAATGCTGATGTAGGTAGTGCTATATTTGCCGCCAATATGGGTATAGTAGGATTATCTAACTGGCTTCTTTTTGGTAAGTATATAGGGTTAGGAGGCAAGGCTATACCAGGGTTGGAAAAGAGGCTCAACAAGCATTTATTTGGATTAGGGACGGAAGTTGCGAAGCCGGGAGAGATGGCTATTAAAATAACCAATCCCAATATAGGACAGAAGATAGCAGGCAATGTTTTCAATATCATGAAAAGACCGGTATCTGAAGGCTTATGGGAAGAAGGATCTCAAGGTGCTGTTCAGAATACGGCTGAGGAATATGTTAAGTCAAGATATGATAATGTCGCCATGAACGGAGCCGTTGATGTTCTTGATGCTATTTCTGAAGGATTTAAAAAGCAATATACGTCTAAAGAAGGATGGACTGAAATAGGAATCGGTGCTATTATCGGTTCTTTGTTTGGTATGAGAGAAGGCTTCTTTGGGGTGAAAGAGTATAGTAATAGTCAGATCTTGCTGGAAAGGCAAGTGAATGAATATAACAAAGCATCTTCTAATCTTAACACGGCGGCTTTGAATACGTTGAAAAAATCAATGAGTTTAGGGCCTCAAGTTCGTTCCGATGCCCAGTCTATGACTGGTAAGGAGCTTGATGATGCTATGTTTGAAAAGATGTCTATTGACAACCAAATGGGAACCTTAGAGGATTCGGCTGAAAATTTCCGGCAGATGATTGATATGATGCCTATTTCGGAAATAGCCGAAGCTAATGGAATGTCTTTAGAAGAGGCAAAGAAATACAAGGATTCTATTATTGATAATTATAACAATCGTCTTTCGGATTTCAGATCTGCCCAGAGTTTTGCCGAAGATCTTATAGGTGATGACTCTAAGATTGAATTTAGAAAATACGTGGCTCGTAATGCCTTCCTTGGTCTTCAATCAGAATCAAGAATGAAAGACATAGCTTCTGTCATAGAAACGCTTTCAGGACAGCCTCGCGTGGCAGATGCGCTAAGTACGTTCTCCCGGCTGTCGGACAGAGCAAGGGAGCGGGCGATGGCTATCCGTGGCATACGGTCAAGGATAGAAGAACTTGAATCCGAAATAGAAGATCTTGCTACCCGCCCTCGTAACGTAGAAGGGAAAGATCCACAAGCTGAATCCATACAACGAAAAACCAAAGAATTGGAAAGCCTTAGAACCAATTATAATAATTCGTTGTATGAGTTATCAACGTTAATAGGAAAAGAGTTTTCGATAGAAGAGCTGGTAAGTAAAACCGAATCTGTTTTATCTTCTCCTCTTTCTCCCATAAGTTCACAAGATGTGATAGAAGCCTATGATACGCTTGTGGCTTTTGATGATTATTTTAATGTAAAATCAAGACAGGAAAAGAAGTTTACAGCCAAAGACAAAGCCATGAGATCCTTGGTAAATGAATACCGAAGGAGTTTGGTGGACTATAGGAATATGAATAACTTCTTGTCTAAGATGCTTGATAAAAGATTCTTAGCTGAGGAAAACAGGGGATTTTCAAAAGCGCTGTCTTCTCTATGGTCTACTCCTTATAAAGGGGATGACAAGGTTCCTGATTTTGCAGAGCCTAATAAAGTTGGTGAATATGACACTGATGAGATAGTAGATCAAGCTGTGTCAGAAGGTAAGATTTCGGAAGACGAAGCTTGGACTATCAAGGCTTTTATGCATGCTCTTGATAAAGTAAGGGAAGATAGGATGAAGGAAGCAGAAGATGATATAAAAGAGTCACCGCTTACGGAGTCTGTATCGGATGAAGATTATGAGGCTGCGATGGACAATCCTATTATGGTTCCGGCCGTAAGGCAGTCTATAATTGATAAACTATATACAGGTAATGCCGATCTTCTTACTGCGAGAGAAAAAGATGTGTATGATAAATACAAACAAGATTTTGATGATTATGTATCGTCTTTGGGTGACAGTCCTGTTAATCTCATAAAATCATTATCTGAGAAGGCTGATAGGCTTACAAGTCCGAGATCTGTGTATGAGGATAATAAAGCTATTATTGATATGGCTAAATCCAATTTGGAACCAGATCAAAGGAAGGAACTTGATGATGCTATTTCTTCGTATGTTGATATAATGAACAGACGAGACAAAGGGGAGAATGTTGACGAAGATAAGCTTGCCGATTCTGTATTTACCATAGAAGATCTTGGCCAGGTTGGAAACATCACAGATCTCCTTCCTTATATCGAACAAAACAGGATTATTGATAAAGGTCGTATTTCCGAATCTACGTTAAGTAATTTTGGGGAGGATGATACCAATATAGATTCTCTTGTAAATGAGTTAGATGAATCCGATAATACGCCTGGAGCTAACATAGATAGTGCCCAAAATCCAGAGACGTTGATGGTTAGAAGAATATCCAACGATGGCAACGAAAGGTATGAAATTGCGGGTCTTAGAGCCGATAAATTTATATCTTCTATAAAATCATTGGTTCCTATTCAAATAAGCTCTGAAACGAACGCTAATGGTACTAAAAGGTATTCTCTTAACATAGGTGGAGAAACGGCTACTATAATTGAACTGCCTTATCATGCGAGATGGTCTATAGACAAAGAATCGGCTCGTGTTCTTAACCGTTACACAGATGTGTCTATTCAGGACGTGGGTAATTCCTATTCTTTGGTTTATAAGCGTCTTGATTCAGATGAGTTGGTTCCGTACAGAACAGGTGTCGGATTCGGAGAGAATGAGGTAGATAAAATAGATCAGGAAGCATTATCTTCTTTGAAAAAAGGAGATAAGGTTAATCTCGAAATAGATGTAAATGATACTTATAATCAGTCTCTTTTTGCCGAATACAATGATGCTGTTCAGTCCGGCGATAAAAAAAGAATAGAATCTGCTGAGAATAAACTGGTGTCCAATATGGTTATCAAGGTCATGAGTGGGAACAGATTCGTTTCTGTTGTAAAAGCTGATACAGGAGGCATAGATGGTATAAGTAAAATAAGAAGAACGGCTTTTAACAAGTGGAAGAAGGACGCCGGCCGGTCGGCTACCATCGGCGTCGGCACGCATGTTGTTGCCCAGACCCTTCCCGGAAGACCGGTGTTTAACATGAAGGTGAACGGTCAAGGATATGGCCAGATAGAAAATCTCCCTATTACCGAAAAAGGTGCTGAAAAAGTATCTGATGTTGGATATGTATTAAATGGCAAAGTCGTGCTTAAGAACGGATCTAAATACACAGGCTTCCCATTTGCTTATTCTATATTAAATGACAAGGGGAATAATTACAAAAATGTAAGAGTTCCGGTAGTCGTCATCAAAGGTAAAAACGGTCTTAATTATCTTTTCCCAGTTAGCCTACGTTCTGTAGAATCAGAGGAAGGGCAGAAATGGATGTCTTTTATAGATATGCTGCTTGAATCTGGTGATTCTGAATTGCTACAGATGGGTCAAGATGACATACAAGATCTTAATGCGTATCTAACCAAGTTAGGTCTTGATCCGGCTTCGTATCAAGTATCGTATTTGAATCCTATTTCAGGGCTTAGAAAAGCTCGTGAGGCTATAGAAAAATTATCTACGGTTCCTGATGTTGTTAAGTGGGTAGAAGATGAAAGCAGGAATGTGAAAGACATTGTGACGTCTGAAGTAGAATCTGGAATAGATTTCGAAGGTGAGATGTTTGTCGCTCCTAAGATCAGGATTCAGTTTGGCAAATCATCTTCCAGACCTAAATCGCTTATAGAGGATGATCTTCCTTTCTCTGATGAGGGTAAGACCGTTACTTCTAAGGTAGAAGATGTGGAAGTTTATGAAGAGGAAATGCCAGAGGAAGGGGCTGCCCGGGAGACTCAGCCGGCGCCATTAGCTCAGCCGGCTCCTGCGGCACAAGCTACGCAGTCTTTACCTGGCAAGAAGCGTACCTCCAGGAAAAACTTCTCTCTTATGTTAAACGAAATAGAATCTCATATAGAAAAAGAAGGATTGCCGTCTTATGCTAATATTTTTGATTTTATAGCAAGGAAGATTGTAGGAGGTGATTTGAGGTTTCTTCGTGAGAGAGGTAATCCTAAAAGCCTTAAGGAGGAAATGGGATTAGAACCTAAAGGAACAGTAGGTGATAAAATATCCACTCCTTCCAGTAAAGGTGGTAAGACTTTAGAAGAATACGTTTCTTGGCTTCGTTCTCAAACAGATCAGGTGGTGGTTGATTATGTTGGGCCAAGATCTGACGAACAAATTATATCAGAGTTGAAAAACTTTTTGAAATATATTAATTTTGTTCCGAGCAAGGCTTTGAATTATTCTCTTAGAGTCAATGGCATGGATACCCTAAAAGAATATGGCACAAAAGAGGAAGTAGAAAAAATGGAATCTGATATCAATAGTTTGGTTTCTAAAGTTTTGCCTACGGTGGATAATAAAACTGTAGAAGATGTTTCTACTGCAATAAAATCAAACAACTTGCCTGCCATATGGGAGCCCGTGGAAAGCCTTGATATGACAAACGAGGAAAAAATAGAGTTTTTGAATAACGTAGCAGATTTCCTTAGCGGCATACCAGAGTATGATGCTGTCGTGGAGTCTATAGAGTCAGAATCAGATAATATTTTAAATGATGGAAAAGAAGGAAGTGCAGAAGGCGGTGCAGTACGCACTGAGGAAGATGGCGATAAAAAGGGAGATGGAGAAGGCAAAGGACAATCCAGAACAAATGTCGAAGTTGAAGGAAATGTCGAATTACCTGGATCTACAAAAGGAGAAATAGAAAAAGACGAACCTCGTATATCCGAAGAACCGCTTACTCACATATCAAGGGTAACATCTCCTTATTTCCTGTACGGCGGTGATGAAGCATATACATCTGTTCCGGCTAAGGTAGAACCTATACCAGAGAAGATAATGGGTCGTAATGGCATTAAATTTGGTATGAGTGTAGTCGAGTTAACCAAATTAGGGTACAAAAAAGCTGGTGGAAACTGGATATATAAATTCTATATGAACTCAGGTGTGTATGATTTGTATAATATCAGTACCGGTGAAGCGTTTAGGGCAAAACCGGATCTTGGAGTTAAGATAAGTTCCAGTGCATTCATCCGCTCTTTATCTCAATCTGGTAGAAAAATACAAAATATGATGAGTAATATGAGCCAGGAAGAGATAGATAGGAATAAGAATCTCGTAGAAGGTTCTGATAATTCGGATTCGATAAATGAGTTAAATAAGGAGTGTTGAGTATGAGAAGGAGATTTTTTAATGCTGCGGATAATTTCGTGGATGTTATAATAAGTTATCTAATGAGGATATAAAAAGGCTTGGAGGAAAAAGACCTTATGTATGTCAGTTTAATAAAATTCATATACATATAGGGCCTGTATTAAAAGATCATGATTCTGATGTTAGTTACATAATGTTTAATAGTAATTGGAATTATGGTGGTTATGAATCTATGGTTTATAATCATAGCAATAATGGTATTTTTATATTAGGTGAAAACAAAATTGGTAACATAGAAGATCATATACAAGATCTAACATATTGGTACGAATATGATCCAAGCATTAATGAAAATTATTGTTATTTTTATTATGAGGCTAATAACAGCGGAAATGCTATCAAGTTGAATGGTGAGTTTGGTGATACCAGTACTGTTTTCAACATTCCCAGCTTGGAAGTCACCACTCTTCGTGATGGCAGTTTGAGTTTTCCGGAGATTTATATAGAAGGAATTTGGGATCCGTCATTGTATAAGTCGGTTTTGTAATTAACTTTGCAAAAAAGTTAATTACAATGGGTGTCAAATGTCAGATAGAAAAAAAGGAAAATGAAATAAAACGGGTTAAGGCTCCTAACGGGGAGCCTTCCGTTCTTTACGAAAGTGCCTTAAAATTATTAGGAAACAGCGAGCGGGCCCTTCAGGTATGGGCTAAGGCTTACACTCCTGGTTTTTTGTCGTATTACGGTCATTGGAATAACCCGGCTCCAGGGGAGATGTTTAATACCGATTCCAATGGTGAACCTCTTTTAGAAGACGTGCTGTCGTATATGAAGCGTCAAACTTATTTTGCCGATCCTCTAACGGATCAGGATGTTAAGGATGTAAGAGATTTTCTTTTATCTACCTATGGTGTTTATACGGCACCATCATTATCCAACATCATTCTTCATTATTTTTATGTAGATGGTAGTTTGATACTGAATGAGCAGAATTTAAGAAGATCAGGCTTGTATAATGAAACAGAGATAAGTAGAATCTTATCTGATCCTTCTGTTCTTAATGAAGTTTCGACATCCATGAGGAAGTTATTGGATTATTCCAATAACGAACATGATAGGGAAAAAGATAATTATTTTATGTCTGTTGACTATCAGTATGGTCCTATTGTTTACAAGGAGGAAGTGTTTAACCAATTTGGTAAAAAAGTACCATATAATCCTTCTGAGCTTTATTATGCTATGCGTAAAACAGTAGCCGGCATAAAAAAATTTTCTGAATTTTCATCTGCTTTTGAATCGTTGAGAAACTCATATCCTGAACTGGTTGAGAAATTCGTTTCTGATAAAGAATTTGCCGAATCTATGTTTGATGAGTTTTCATCTACGAATAAGATTCCGGTAATAAACATAGAAGGGGATGATGTGGTAGAAGGCAAGAGAAGATCCTTGTCTAAGCTACAAGATCTGTCTTATTACAATCCCGGCAAAATAGAGTTCCTAAGAGCTCGTATATCAGCTTATTTACATAGGGTTAATGCCGACACAGAATCCGATTTAAGAAGCATGATATGGGATATAGAAGAGGCTTGTACGTGGTTTGGCATAGATATAATAGGGACATCGGAAACTTATGATGGCACAGAAGAATCTTTGAATAAGATAGATAATTTGATGCTGGATCTTGATATTTATGTGGCCAGGCACAATGATGTAAATTATGCTCCTACGTTGGCATCTTCTATTGATGATGTTCTTGGTGATAGTACAGACTATTATTTTGGATTATTGCCGGAGTATATGGATAATTTGAATATCGTTTATTCTGAATCCGATATAGACCCAGTAGAAGCATTTGAGAAACATTCATTGCTTAAGGTAGGAGATAATCTATATCAAAGGATCAGCAAAGATGATCTTAACGAGATGTATCAAATATCAACAGTGTTAGCCAAGCACAACCTAACTCACTTTCCTGCTAAAATATATCCTGAATCTTGTTTTAAGAACGGCGTTTTGGATAAAGAGAAAGTACGGAACGTAGATAATAATACGCTCATGGATTCCATTAAAAAATACGTCAGATCGTTCATGGATTCTCAGAACACGGAGGACATGATAATGACCAGGATGGCGTTTGGGCACCCGGCGGTACTTGATGTTTCTTACGCGGATGTGGATCGGGAATTTAGTCGGTACATGAACAAAAAACAAGATAGCGAAAACCCATTATCCTTATTCGATTTATACCAATATTACCTTGACAATAAACTCCATAAAACAAAATTATATGATAATGCCTATAAGTATCTTGACTTCAAATCTGGTCCATCTTTGGGTCTTATTTCTGATGATCCTGATATTTTGAAATCAATAGAATTATCTTTATCTGGAAAAGACAGGTTGATGTTGTTTGATTATAGCATGACCAGCACCGACCCTTTTTTATCAAAATTGTTTTATTTGGATAGGTATGACCCTTCGTATGCCGAGAATGATTTTGAACACTATTTTTACACCAGGCACCCGTATCTGTTAAAAGAAAAATCGGGCCCTAATATCGTAGAGCAAGATGGTGTTATAACAGCCGAAGGTATTTATGATAATTTTATAAGAGTAGGTAATAAGATATGGTCTAAAGTAAGCGAAAGTAGTTCCGGCTCTATCTACCAAAATCTGACAGGGACCGAATCGGAGGTGAAATACGATTCTACCCAGAAGGCTAAGACAGTAGAAACCGATTACGCTCCATACCAAAACAGATCTGGCTTGACGCAAGATATGACCATAAGCAAGTCTGAATTGGATGATCTTAACAAATTAGAATGCAGGTAATTTTTGTATACATATATATAGTTTTTTCATAG
>OMED01000107.1_pt1 | contig 49730 bp, 46 predicted proteins | sample 1673411 | NCBI WGS metagenome assembly OMED01 (sample SAMEA103958110, study PRJEB25191) | human gut metagenome | reverse complement strand
AACAGAAAAACGCCCGCAGGATTTTCTCCTGCGGGCAGCGTGTTGTCAGCTATCCCAAGGCTTGTATTCTGTTACAGTTTTCAAATAGGTTTCGGGATCGCCGTTCAAGATAAGGTCTGCATACTCCAAAGGAGCGTTGTAGATCAAATAATCCAGCTCTGACCGCTGATACATATTGTCAGCAATCTCGTTCTCAACGACGATAGTGTCAATCGTAATCATACTGCCGTCGCTGAATTTCACTTCCACACAGCAATTATCCATATTGTAGGCACAAGATATTAAGGTTTTCATGGTATGTCCTCCATAATTCGTAATATAAAGCGAAAATCCCGTCTGACTTCCTGTTAGAAATCAGACGGGATTTGTCCGTATGCACCCCGGAAACCGTCAGCTAACAGTTGATAAGTAATTTAGTTCCTTATCACTGTTAAGCCAAGGCTTTCCTTGGTTTTCTTATGTCAAAAATCGCTGATACCGTTTGCCTCAATTTGAACGGATTTAGCGTAATCTAACCCTGTTTTTTTAGGCTCTATGTCAATAGTTGGGGTAGGGACAAAAATAAAATAATTTTAGGTCATGCCGAGGAGATATTCTCGGCATGATTTTATGTATGGCAGAATAGGATTCTCTTCCTGAAATTGGGAAAATTGCGCATACCAAAGCAGGCTCTTTTCAGAACTTTTGTCTTGTTGTTGCAGCCTTCGATATAGCCGTTAGACCAAGGCACATCCATGGAGTTTAGAATTTCGTAGAACCAGTTACGATAGGTCTTGACGCACTCTGTAAATTCAGGAAGGTCCATGACTTCAACAGATTGGAGCCATTCAATAAGCAGTGGCTTGCCTTTTTCAGACGAGCCGGAACGGATCACCTGTAGGAAATCATTTTTCAAGCGGTAGGCATCAGCTAACCTGGGAGCTATTTCAAACATGAGAGCAAGACGATCCATTTCTTCATCGGTTAGCTTTTCTTTAGGCTTCATAAGGAGATACCTGGATTTTTTGAAATATTTACGGAATTGTTTTGAGAGCTTGTTTTGCTCATTTTTCCGAACACGCTCCATAGCCCAATAGGCTTGACGAATGACATGGTATCGATCAGCAACAATGATGGCATTGGGGAAGCAGACTTTAGATACTTCCCGAAAGTGCGGATTCATGTCAGTAACAAAGTATTTTACGTTTGTTTTAGACGAAAATTGTGAGAAATACTTAATGAGTTCGTTTTCAAAACGATTAGGTAAAATATCAATCACCTTGTGCTGCTTTGCATCTACAACAATGCTGTTATACTTCTGACCGCCAGAGTTGCCCTTGAACTCGTCCAAAGAAAGAACCTCGGGAAGCTCTGTAGGCCTGAAACCAACGCACTTGAAGTAGCGCATGGCAGTTGTGCCGGATACATGATATTGCGTTCCGATCCGGGCAGCGGAAACCGTATCACGGAACGCGGTAATAATTGCAGCGACAAGTCGGCTGGTAATACGGTAGTAGCGAGGGAGAAAAGAGTTTTTTCAAAGAAGCGCTTACCGCAGCTGCACCGGTAGCGGCGCTTACGCAAGTGCAGAAGCGTTTCTCTGCCCATTGGAATATCTTTGATCGTCTGCATTCGGTAGTCATGGATACGGTCTGTCAAGGCTCCACAGGCAGGGCAACGGTGTTTTTGCCTGGGTAATTCCAGATAAATATGAAGTACGTCAGAAATATTTTCAACATTCGTGATAATAGCATCTTCCAAATTGAGAACTTTTGCGGTATAATCTTGGTTGAGCATAGGGATCATCCTTTCTTGTGATTGTGTGGTGCTTTTATGATAAAGGATTTCGTCTCTATGCTCAACTTTTTTATATGACAATGGGGCCAGGCTCACGCCTGACCCCAACATTTATTATAGAACTGAAAATGGCTGGACAGTATGTCCTGGCATTTCCTGAGATTCCCACGGCACCGAAGTGCCGTGCATCCAACAATTGACTTCCGGCAACCAAAAGGCTACCGGAAGTGCAAAAAATCTTTATTTTATTTCACTGTCCACTTGACGGGAAGCAGTTCAGTCGTCCACGCTGATTTTTATAGGGAAGCCCCCTCAATCCCAGAGGCAGCTCCAATTCTTTACGAAATATTCCACGCCAGAGTACACCGTGGTCACCACGATCACAATGGAGACCACCAGGCCCACCACCGCATTGGTGGGGAAGATCAGCCAGGCGATGATACCCACCATGGTGCTGGCGGTTTTCACCTTGCCGCTCCAGGCGGCGGCGATGACGCGGCCCTTGGGGGCGGCCACCAAGCGCAGGCCGGTGACGGCAAACTCCCGGGTGAGGACGATCATCAGCGCCCAGGCAGGGAACCGGCCCCACTGGGTGAACACCGTCATGACGGCAATGGTTAAGAGCTTGTCCGCCAGGGGGTCCAGGAACTTGCCGAAGTCCGTCACCTGGTTGCAGCGGCGGGCGATTTGCCCGTCCACAAAGTCGCTAAGGCTGCCGAGAATGAAAATAGCCAGGGAGACCCACATCCATGTGCCGCTGACGCCGCCGCTCAAGTACAGGGTCACCATCATAACGGGAATCAGAAATACCCGAAAAAGCGTAATTTTACTTGCAGTTGTCATACCGTTTCCTCCGCTACGTAGCCTGCCAGGTCGCCGTCAATACAGCCGTCGATGGTCACATTCACAAAATCGCCCTCATGCAGAGGCTCCTCAGAGGCAATCCAGACCCGCCCGTCAATGTCGGGAGAATCAGCATAGGTTCTTCCGTAGAACTGCTCCTGCTCCTCATCGTAGCCGTCTACCAAAACTTCCATTGTCTTGCCGATCTGGGCGGCATTGTATTCGTCCATGATCTGAGACTGAATCATCTCCAGGGTCTCCGCCCGCTCCTTGGCAACCTCTTCCTCCACATGGTCCATGGTGGCTGCCGGGGTTCCCTCCTCCGGAGAGAACACAAAGGCTCCTACCCGCTCCATTTTCTCGTCCCGCAGGAATCGGCACAGCTCCTGGAACTCCTCCTCGCCCTCGCCGGGCAGACCGGCAATAAGGCTGGTGCGGATCACCAGGCCGGGAATTCTGGCGCGCAGCTTGGCAAACAGGTCCACAATCAGCTTCTTGTCCCCCCGGCGATGCATGGTGGAGAGGATCTTGTCATTGCAGTGCTGAATGGGAATATCCAGGTACTTGACGATTTTGGGTTCGCTTGCAATCACATCGATGAGCTCGTCATCAATTTCATCGGGGTACACATAGTGCACACGAATCCAGTGCAGGCCCTCGATTTTGCACAGCTCCCGCAGCAGCTCCGGCAGCAGCCGCTTGTGCTCCGGGAAATCCGTGCCGTAGCGGCTGGTATCCTGGGCGACTACAATCAGTTCCTTGGTGCCGTTGGCTGCCAGAACCCGTGCCTCGTACAAAACGTCGTCCATCTGGCGGCTGCGGTACTTGCCCCGCAGATAGGGAATGATGCAGAAGGCGCAGCGGTTGTTGCAGCCCTCGGCAATCTTGATGTAAGAGAAATGCTCGGGAGTGGTGACCATCCGGCCCACTTCCTCCTCCGGCGCGTCAATGGAGCCGAAATCCACAACCTTGTGGCCGGAGAGCAGCTGCTCAATGGCGGGAACGATCTTGGTATAGCTTCCCGTGCCCAGGACGCCGTCCACCTCGGGCATTTCCTGGAGGATATCCCCCTGGTAGCGCTGGGACAGGCACCCTGTCACCAGAATTTTGCCCACCTGGCCCTCCGCTTTCAGTGCGGCAGTCTGCAAAATATAGTCGATGGCCTCACTTTTTGCAGAGTCGATGAAGCCGCAGGTATTGATCACCACCACGTCGCTGCCAGCGACGCCCTCGTTTACCGTATGTCCGGCTTCCTGCACCCGGAACATCATCCGTTCGCAGTCCACCTGATTCTTGGCGCAGCCAAGAGAAATAAATCCGATTGTTGCCATTATTCTTCCTCCGGGAAATCATCTGTATCTAGGGAAAGCTCGCTGAGGGCCTGCCGGATCGCGCCGTAGCTGTGGCCCCGGCGCAGAAGCGCGTCGATGGCCTTCTTTTGCAGTTTTGGGTCTTGACTACCCTTCAATTTTGCCCGGAGAAAATCGGCTATTTTCTCCGTCTGGTCCGGATAATCCTCCAGGGCCGCTTCCCAAAGCTCCCGGGGAATCCGTTTTTCATAGAGGACCTGCTTTGCCCTGGACCTGCCATAGCCCTTGGCGATGCAGGTGCGGACAATGGTCTCCGCCGTGGCGCTGTCGTCAATCAGATGCAGCTCCGACAGCCAGGAAACCGCTTTCTGGGCCTGGGCAGGGTCTTCTCCCTTTTGGACAAGCCTGTTTTCCAGGTCCTTCTTGGACACGTTGGCCGCTGAGACAATGCGCACCGCCCGCATTTTGGCGGACATCTCCGAAACGGCGGCCAAAAGCCGCTTGTACTGCTCCTGCGTCAGCTCCAGCCCCGTATACAGGCCGAAGTCCTCAATGGTCTGCCGGTAGAGCAGCAGTTTGGAGCCGTCCTCCAGGCCCAGGGTATAGCGCCCTGCACGGTCCGGGGCGGTCTTGAGGTACTCAATCCTCATCCGCGAAGTCGTCCGCCTCTACGGCGATGGGCTTGTCCGCAGCCTTTGCGGGAGCCTTGGGAGCGCCGCCGGAGATCTTCCAGAGATTCTCCCGGACCTCGGCCTCCACCTGTTCGGCCAGCTCCGGCCGCTCCTGCAGATAGGCCTTCACGCTGTCCTTGCCCTGGCCGATGCGCTCATCGCCCATGGAGAACCAGCTGCCGCTCTTCTGGATGATGTCCATCTGCACAGCCAGATCGATAAGCTCACTCCACTTGGAGATACCCTGGCCATACATGATATCGAAGATGGCTTCCTTGAAAGGAGGCGCAACCTTGTTCTTGACAACCTTGACCCGGGTCTTGTTGCCGATGACATTGCCGCCTTCCTTGATCTGCTCGATGCGGCGGACATCCAGACGGACGGAAGCATAGAACTTCAGGGCGTTGCCGCCGGTGGTGGTCTCGGGGTTGCCGTACATAACGCCGATCTTCATACGCAGCTGGTTGATGAAGATAACCACGCAGTTGGTCTTGTTGATGGTACCGGCCAGCTTCCGAAGGGCCTGGGACATCAGCCGGGCCTGAAGGCCCACAAAGGTGTCGCCCATTTCACCCTCGATTTCCTGCTTGGGCACCAGGGCTGCCACGGAGTCCACAACAACGGCATCGATAGCGCCGGAACGGACCAGGGCATCGGTGATTTCCAGCGCCTGTTCGCCGGTATCCGGCTGGGACACCAGCAGATTGTCAATGTCTACACCCAGGGCCGCCGCATAGACGGGGTCAAGTGCGTGCTCGGCGTCCACGAAGGCCACTTCACCGCCCCGCTTCTGGGCTTCTGCCAGAATGTGCAGGGCCAGAGTGGTTTTACCGGAGGATTCGGGGCCATAGATCTCAATGATACGGCCCTTGGGCACGCCGCCGATGCCGAGAGCGGCATCCAGTGCCAGAGAGCCCGTGGGGATGGCCTCCACATTCATCTCGGGCCGGTCGCCCAGGCGCATGACAGTGCCCTTGCCATAGGCCTTGTCCAACTGGCTCAGAGCTGTTTGCAATGCCTTTTTCTTATCGGAGGCGGGAGCCGGTGCTTCATAGGGAGTCTTTTTTGTAGCCATGGTTCATATTCCTTTCCTGCCGTACTGTGCCAGCACGGCGCGTTCTCTTTCGTTATAATCCAAGGTCCGTTCCAGGACCGTGAAACCGTTTTCCTCCAGAATGGCGCACACCGCGTCCCCCTGGCCCATGCCAAACTCATAGCACAGGAAGCCACCGGGCTTCAGGACCGCCCGGTAATTCTTGGTAATCGCCCGGTAGAAGTCCAGGCCGTCCGCCCCGCCGAAGAGGGCCATGTGGGGCTCATAGTTCCGGACGGAATCCGGAAGCACCTCCATTTCCTCCCCCGTCACATAGGGCGGATTGGAGACGATCATATCAAATTTTCCCAGAAATGCCGGCGGCGCTTCCGTGGCATCCAGCTGAACGCAGCTGACCCGGCCGCCCATGTGATTGCGCTGGATGTTCTTCCGGGCCACAGCCAGAGCAGGCCCCGAAAGGTCCGCCAGCGTCACCCGGGCATCCCGCAGGCGGCTGGCGAGGGCCAGGCCGATGCAGCCGGAGCCGCAGCACAGGTCCAGAATTCTGGGGTCTTTGTCCAGGAACAGCCCCCGGTGAATGGCAAGCTCTGCCACGGCACAGGTGTCGTCCCTGGGAATCAGCACATCGGGGGTCACATACAGGTCCAGCCCATAAAAGGTCCACTCCCCCAGCACATAGGGCAAGGGCTCTCCGCCTAAGTAGCGGTCCACCGCCCGGTCAACGGTCAGGCACTGCATTTCACTGACGGGGCTGTCCTTTTCCGCCAGAAAAGCTTCCTGGCTCAGGCCCAGCAGGGTGCTGATGATGTCCCGGGCCATGGGGCCTGCGGCTTCCTGGGTCTCAGCTTCCATTAGCCGCTGGCGGGTGTGCAGATAAAGCTCTGCATATGTCTCTACCACCGGTCGGCCCCCGCTTCCCTGGGCAGAACTGCCTGAACGGCGGTAATGCCCACCTCGATCATGCTGTCGTCCGGCTCATTGGTGGTGAAGTGCTGCAGCAGCATACCCGGGGCAGTCAGCACTCTGGTAAAGCCATTGTCATGGCGGCCCGCCCAGCGGTTGATCTCATAGGTAATGCCCACAACCAAAGGCAGCAGCAGCAGCTTAAAGACGATCATCAGCAGCCGATAGCCGAAGCTGCCCCGCAGGGCGTTCAGCCCCGGAAACAGGGTCAGCAGCAGCGAGGACGCAATGGAGAAAATCAGAATGGAAATGACCATGATCACCAGCAGGAAGCTGGTTCCGCAGCGGGGGTGGAAACGGGTCATTTTCCGGACATTCTCCACGGTCAGCGGCAGCCCCGCCTCGTAGCAGCGGATGGTCTTGTGCTCCGCTCCGTGGTAGGAGAACACCCGGCGCATTTCCTTCATTCTGGAAATCAGAAGCATATACCCCAGGAAAATCACCATACGAATCAGGCCTTCCAGCAGATTCAAAACCAGAATGCTGGAAATGGCCTTGTCAAAGAAGGAGGCAACCGTCATGGGCAGCAGGAAAAACAGCGCAATGGACAGGCACAGGCCCATAGCCACCGCAATGCCGACCAGCGCCTTCTGAAAGCGCTCGCTGCCCAGCTTTTTTTCCAGCCACAGGTCGAACTTTCCGGGCTCCTCCTGCATCTCCTCAGGAGCCAGGTCCGCGGAGCGCATCAGCGCCTTGACGCCAACCACCTGAGCATCGAAGAAATTGAAAATGCCCCGGATAAAGGGGAGGTTTTTCCAGGAGCCCTTGGGGTTCAGCTTCCGGTCTGACACCTCAACGGTGAGCCCGTCTGCCCCACGGACCACAATGGCATCCTTCTCCGGCCCCCGCATCAGGATTCCCTCAATCAGGGCCTGGCCGCCGATGGAGGTTTTGAATTGTTCTTTTGGTTCTTGGTTTTCTTTCATGAGCTGTCCTTTCCGTTTACTCCTGGGTCGCAGGAAGCGCGATGGTAACCAGAGTACCGCCGCCCTCGGCATTTTCGAGGGTAAGCGTACCGCCATGGAGACCTACGATCTCATCGCAGACCGCCAGGCCAATGCCGGTGCCTCTGGCCTTGGAGCTGCCCTTGTAAAACTTCTTCTTCACCAGCGGCAGCTCGTCCTCGGGGATACCCGGGCCGTGGTCACGGATGCGGACCACCACCTGATCGTTTTCATAGGCGATGCTGGCTTCGATTTTTTTGCCGTCCTTGCCGTGCTTGGCGGCATTGTCCAGGATGTTCAGGAACACCTGGCGCAGCCGCTTGGGGTCACAGGGAATTTCCGGGATATCCTCGTCATTTTCCAGATATTCCAGGGTAATGCCGTCCTGGGCCAGGCGGCTGCCATACATGAAGATGGTATCCTCAAACTCGCTGCGGATATCCGTCTGCTCCACGTTCAGGGTCATGCGGCCATCCTGCAGCCGGGTGAAGTCCAGCAGCTCCATGACCATTTCCGTCAGCCGCTTGGCTTCCGAGGAGATAATTTTCAGGCCCTGGGCCGTATCGGCATCCAGGCTTTCGTCTGCCAGCAGGGTTTCGCTCCAGCCGTTGATGACGGTCAGGGGGGTGCGCAGCTCATGGGAGAGCTGGGAAATAAACTCCGCCTGCATCTTCTCATTCTGGCTGATCTTAACGGACATCTCATTGATGGTCTCCGCCAAATCGGCAATTTCATCATTGTATTTTGTTTTGATCTGGGCACCGTAGCTGCCGTTGGCAATGCGCTTTGCCTTTTCCGTGATCTGCTCCACGGGAAGCATGACAGAGCGGATAAAGAAGCTGCTGAACAGCAGAATGATCACCAGAGCCGCCACCAGAACGGTGATGCTGATAAAGGCAATGCTGACGATCTCCCGATCCATGATCGCGGTGGAGGTCACGTAGCGCAGGACACCAATGACCTGGCCATTGCTGTAGATCATGGGGCTGCTCACCGCCATGATCCGCTCGCCGGTATCCGGATCCCTGCCCACAAAGGGCTGGATGGTCCGGGTGGAGATGGCCTCCTGGACCTCGGGCGTCCTGGGGGATGTGGCTGCCCACGTACCATAGGAGGAAGCAACGATCTTCCCATACTGGTCAATGAACTGCAATTCCAGGGCATCCGCCTGGTCAAAGGTCTCGGCATAGGTAATGCAGGACTGGTAGAAGGTGTCGTAATCCTGGCCAATTGCCTCTTTGAAATAGTCTGTGGTGGTGCGGGCCCGGTTTTGCAGGTCCGCATCCATATTTTTATAGCAATAAGCTGCATAGGAGGCCGTAATGGCCGCCACACAGACAACCCCAACAGCCACAATGACCAGGGTAATATTGGTCAGCCAACGCTTATGCAGATTGCCGATTTTCTTGAATTCCAGTTTCATGGAGCCTTACGCGCCCCACTTATAGCCCAGACCCCAGACCGTTGTGATATAGGTGGGATTGGCCGTATCATCCTCGATCTTGATGCGCAGACGGCGGATGTTCACGTCTACGATCTTCAATTCGCCCTCGTAGTCCTTGCCCCAGACGGCGGACAGAATGTCCTCCCGGGAAAGAGCCCTGCCCGGATTCTGCATAAAGAGCTTCAATATTGCATACTCCACCTGGGTCAGGCGGATGCGCTCCCCATTCTTTTCCAGAGTGTGGTTCCGCGTATTCATAACGAAGGGCCCCTGGCTCAGCAGCTCCGGGCTGGCTGCGCTGTCTCCGCCGATGCGGCGGTAGAGGGCGTCAATTCGGGCGGTGAGCTCCGCAGGAGAGAAGGGCTTGGTCACATAGTCATCCGCCCCAGTCATCAGGCCCGTCACCTTATCCATCTCCTGGGTTCGGGCGGTGAGCATAATGATACCCATCTGCTTGTTGGTGGCCCGGATACGGCGGCAGACCTCAAAGCCATCGATATCCGGCAGCATAATGTCCAGAATCGACACACCGATATCCGGATTTTCGTTGAGCCTGTCCAGGGCCTCCTGGCCGGTTCCCGCCTCGATAACATCGTAGCCGGCCCGCCGGAGATTGATCACGACGAAGGAGCGGATATTCACTTCGTCTTCCAAAATCAGTACCTTTTTCATATCTTTATCCTTCCTGTTTCCAGTCTACACCGATCAGGCAGAAGTCCTTTGTCAGGCTCTCCTGGGTGATGCCATAGATTCCGGAGCCGACCTCCAATTTTCCGGCGTATACAACATTTTCGCCTCTATACAGCGGGAAACGGTTGCTGTCTGTCGCCAGCTGCTCCCGGTCCTTTCCCGTAAAGGAATACACCGTAAACAGCGGCGCGGCACTCTCATTCTGTTCGTCCCATATGTAGAAGGTGTAGCTGCTGCCGTTTTTTTCCACGGCCATGCGCTCTGCGGCCATGGCATCCAGGTCCAGCCGCAGATACCAGCCGCCGTCTACATTATGGAAGGTGAACATTTTTTTGATCTCATAGCCATCGGAATCGATGGCATACCAGTAGACCAGCTGCTGCCGCTTTTCGCCGGACTGGTTGGGTCCCAGCCGCAGGTCCATAAGACTGGGCAGCTCCATAACGCCGTCGTCATCGATATCGTCCATAAATAGGTAATAGTTGCGCAGTGTCTGAACGCTATAGGCAAGCTTGCTGCCATTGTTGAGGTTCACCAGGTCTCCGTCCTTCACCATCAGCACATCGGTGACAATGGCGCTGTCGTTCATGGAGCTGGAGAGATACAGGGCCGTCTCCCCGCTTTGCAGGCGGCTGACCTTCGCGCGCATCATTTTTTCGATTCGCTGAGACAGCCGGATCTCCTTGGAGCGGAGAATGCTGCCGTTTTCATAGGTATAGAGCACGGCGCTGCCATAGGACACATCGGTCTCCCCTTCCCGCAGCACCAGCAGGTCCGCGCTGCCGTTGGCATCCATATCCGCAGTGAAGAACTTGGCATAGATGGTATTGATCAGCTGCTCGCTCTGCCCATCGGCAAAGGAGAAAACAGCGGCAACCCGCATCATCTGGTCGCTCAGGCGGCGGCCTACCACCAGCTCGCTGCCGGGTTTTCCGTCCATATCCACATAGTCCACCTGCTCGAAGGCTGCGCCATTCATCTGGAGCATCTCCATAAGGAAGTAAGCGCCGTTCTCCGCCTCGTGAAAGACCAGGATTTTCAGGGGCTTCTCGGAATTGCCCCGGGCGAAAACGATATATTCCTGTTTTTCGTCCCCGTCCAGGTCAGCGCTTTGCACCACCTGCTGGTTATCCCCGTAGGTGGGCGATGCAAACTCCAGCCCTTCCATGGCCTGCTCAATGGTCTTTTGCAGCAGAGTATACTCCTCGGTCCTGCGGGGAATGGCATACATCTGCTCCACGGTCCGATATCCGCAGCCGGTAAGCAGCGACGCCGCCAGGATAAGACTCAAAAACAACATTCTTCTTTTCAAGGCATCAGCTCCCCTCTGCGATTTTCTTTTCGCATATACATTCATTATAACACAAATTTTCAAAATGGAAAGAACTTTGTAACCGGCAGGCAAAAGTCTGCCCTTTGAAAAAACGCGGTCACTTCACAACAACGTTCGCCTCGCCCAGAACGTTTTTCAGCTCCGCAAGCATGTTTTCCCGCAATGAACACTGCGTACCCCGGCGGGCCCGGGTATCCTCGAAGAACAGTACGGCCTTTTCCGTGCCCGGGAACATATTGAGAATGGCCCGGATCTTGGGATAGAGCTTTCCCTCCTCTCCGGGAAGCCGCAGATAGAGCGTCCTGTTTTTGGGAGGCTCCTGGGGTGCCTGGCGCGGCACTTCCGGCCTTTCCGGCTGGGCTGCGTAATCCGAAATGCGGCGGACCCGGTTGATCAGGATCTGGGGCTCCTTGTCATCCCGCAGGGACAGCCTGCCGGTGATGACCACCGCCGCATTTTCTTTCAGCAACTCCCCATACTGGCTCAGAACACTGGAAAAGGCAAGCATTTCAATGGCAGCCGTATCATCCTCCATGGTCACATAGGCCATGACGGAATTGTTCCGGGTGCTTTTGGTCTTCACGGTCTGGACAATACCTGCCACAGAGACCATCTGATTGTCCTCGTAGTGATTTTCCTCATCCATCAGCTCGCCAATGGGGATCACATGGGTGTTTTTCAGCAGCTTTCGGTAATCATCCATGGGATGTCCGGAAAGATAGATGCCGGTGGTCTCCTTCTCCATGGCCATAAGTTCGGCTTTGTCGAATTCCGCCCGCTTCGGGATGTCCATCTTTGCGGCGCTGTCGTTTTCCAGCATGGAAAACAGGCCCAGCTGACCCTCCAGGTTCTTTTTCCGGCTGGAGGAGATGGAGTCCATCATGGCATCGTATACGCCGATGAGCTCGCTTCTGTGGCAGCCCAGGCCGTCCATTGCCCCGCAGCGGATCAGATTCTCCACCGCCCGCTTGTTCAGCTCCCCATCGTCCATGCGCTCCAGGAAGTCCTGCAGCGAACGGAAGGGACCGCCCTCCCGGCGCTTGGCAGCCATGCTGCGGATGAGCCCTCTGCCGATGTTTTTCACAGCCCCAAGGCCGAAACGAATGCCCCCCTCCTCTACGGAGAAATGGTCCTCGGAGTGGTTGATATCCGGCGGAAGCAGGGCAATGCCCAGCTCCCGGCACTCGGCAATATAGGCGGAGATTTTGACGGACGAATCCAGCACAGAGGTCATCAGCGCCGCCATATACTGCCTGGGATAGTGGCACTTCAAATAGGCCGTCTGATAGGAAACCACTGCATAGCACACGGCATGGGATTTGTTAAAAGCATAGTTGGCAAAATCCACGATTTCATCGTAAATCGACTGGGCCGCACTTTCGCTGACCCCCTTGGCAATGGCACCGGAGATTCCCTGGGATGCATCGCCATAGACGAAAACCTTCCGCTCCGCCTCGATAACCTTCAACTTCTTCTTGGAAATGGCCCGCCGGATGTTATCCGCCTGGCCCATGGTGTAGCCGCCCAGGCTGCGGAAAATCTCAATAACCTGCTCCTGGTAGACGATGCAGCCGTAGGTCACCCGCAGAATAGGCTCCAGCAGGGACGTTTTATAGGTCACCTGGGCAGGATTCAGCTTGTTGGCAACAAATCTGGGAATGGAATCCATGGGACCGGGACGGTAAAGGGCCACAATAGCTGTGATGTCTTCAATGGAACTGGGGTGCATGCTGATGCACACGCCGGTCATACCGGCAGACTCCATCTGGAACACGCCGGAGGTTTTTCCGTCCGAGAGCATTTGGAACGTCTCCGGGTCGTTGTCCGGAATGGATGCTATGGAGAAGCCGGGCTCCAGCCTCTGAATCTGCTTTTCCGCATCCTGGATCACCGTCAGGTTTCGCAGGCCCAGGAAGTCCATTTTGAGCAGGCCCAGCTCCTCAATGGTGGTCATGGTGTACTGGGTGACAATGGTATCATCATTCCGGGACAGGGGCACATAACTGCATACGGGGTTTGCCGTAATGACAACGCCCGCAGCATGGGTGGAGGAGTTCCGGGGCATTCCCTCCAGGCGCATGGCCGTATCGATCAGCTTTTTGACCCGCTCGTCCCCCTCATAAAGCTCCTTGAAGCGGGGGGATTCCTGAAGGGCATCCTTCAGCGTCACATGGGGACCGGCAGGGACCAGCTTTGCCACCACATCGGTTTCGGCAAAGGTGAAATTCAGTGCCCGGCCCACGTCACGGATGGCGCCCCGGGCGGCCATGGTACCGAAGGTAACGATCTGGGCCACCCTGTCCGCGCCGTACTTTCTGTAGACATAGTCAATGACCTCGCCCCGGCGCTCCTGGCAGAAATCCGTATCGAAATCGGGCATACTCACCCGCTCGGGGTTCAGGAAGCGCTCGAAGATCAGACCGTATTTCATGGGGTCTACTTCCGTAATATGGATGCAGTAGGCCACAATGGAGCCCGCGCCGGAGCCACGGCCCGGGCCGACGGGAATGCCCACGCTTTTGGCATAGTGGATGAAATCCCAGACGATCAGATAGTAATTCACATAGCCCATGGAGCTGATGACATTGATCTCATACTCCATGCGCTCCCGGTATTCCTGGGGAGCATCCGGGTAGCGCTCCTGAAAGCCCTTCTCGCAGAGCATCCGGAAATACCCCTCGTTGGTGTAGCCCTCCGGCACCGGATAGGCCGGCAGATGGTACTCATGGAACGTAAAGTCCACATTGCACATCTGGGCAATCTTCACCGTATTGTCAAAGGCCTCGTCGCAGCCCGGGAACAGCTGGCGAAGCTCCTGCTCGCTTTTCAAATAGAATTCCTGGGTTTCAAAGCGCATCCGGTTCAGATCGTCCACCGTCTTGCCGGTCTGGATGCACAGCAGCACATCCTGCATATCCGCATCCTCCCGGCGCAGATAGTGGGCATCGTTGGTGACCACCAGCGGCAGCCCCGTTTCCCGCGCCAGCCGCTGCAGGCCCTGGTTCACGGGGCGCTGCTTGTCAATGCCATGGTCCTGCATTTCCAAATAAAAATGCTCCGGGCCAAAAATACGGGAGAGCTCCAGGGCCATGCGCTTGGCCTCGTCATAGTTTTCATTCATAAGCGCCTGGGGGATGGCACCGGCCAGACAGGCGGACAGGGCGATGAGCCCTTCATGGTGCCCCTCCAGCAGCTCCAGGTCCACCCGGGGCTTTCCGTAGAAGCCGTGCAGGAAGGCCTCAGACACCAGATAGCACAGGTTCTCATAGCCCTTCTGATTCTCGCACAGCAGAACCAGGTGGTAGGGGTCATTGTCCAATCCGTGAACCCGGTCCGTCATTTTTCTGCGGGCCATATAGACCTCGCAGCCGATAATGGGCTTAATACCTGCGGCCTTGGCCGCCTTGTAGAAATCAATGCAGCCGTACATAACGCCGTGATCCGTAATGGCCACGGCCGTCTGGCCCAGCTCCTTCACCCGGTCCATCATGCCGTCAATGCGGCAGGCCCCGTCCAGCAAACTGTACTCGCTGTGGACGTGCAGATGTACAAAGCTCATTGCGTGACCTCCTTTGCCATGGAGACAATGCGCTGTAGCCGGTGGTTCATGGCTGGCTTGGTAATGGGCGGCTCCATCATGGCCGCCAGCTCTGAAAGAGAGGCTTCCGGGTTATTCTCCCGGGCCTGGGCCGCCTGAGCAATCTTCTGGGGCAGCTTTTCCAGCAGGCCTCGGTCCCGCAGAACGCGGATCGCCCCCAGCTGCTCCTGGGCTGCCTCCACCACCTTGGAGGTATTGGCATCGTCACAGTTGCAGCAGCGGTTTACCTTGTTGTTCAGCTCTTTTTCCAGCTTTGCCTCCATAATGCCCATGGCCGCCACAGGCGCACCCAGGAAGGTAAGGAAATCGGAAATAAGGTCGCTGTGCTTGAGATAGAGCACCTGGGCCCCGCCCCGGGCAGCCGCCTTGGCAGGAAAACCCACGGTCTCATGAATCAGGGCCTCGCACTCCCGGGCAACGCTCAAGTGAGTCGTTGTAAATTCCAGGTGGTAGGCCTTGCTGGGGCTGGTGACGCTGCCCCCGGTCAGGAATGCCCCCCGCAGAAAGGCCGCCTTGCAGCAGTCCTCCTCCACCACCGGCAGGTTGATGTGCAGGGCCAGTGTATCCTTGGGTGCAAAGCCGAAGGATTCCATAATGGCGGCAATCTTCTGCCGATCTGTGATCTGAAACACCAGCTTTCCCTTGGTTTCCTCCCCCGGGAGGGTATCAAAGCTCACGCCGAAGGCCTTGCGGAAAAGCTTCGGCAGAAGCTTGGCAAAGTCCTGGCTTTCCGTAATAATTTTAATCAGGCTGTCCTGAAAGCAGTTGCAGAACAGCAGAATGCCGAAGCACTCCGCCAGGGCACAGCAGCCGTCCTGGGGGTACTCCCGGCATATCTCCGCCTTGGCGGAAGCGGAAAAGGATTGCATGGCGTTCCCTCTTTCTCTTTTACCAGATGCGAATTTCCGGCTCCAGACGAATGCCGGATTTCTCTTCAACAATATTGGCCACGTCTTCCAGCAGCTGCCGAACCTCTGCGGCAGTGGCCCCGCCCAGATTCACGGCAAAGCCTGTGTGCTTTTCGGAAATGGCGGCGTTGCCCACGCGGTAGCCCCGCAGCCCCGCCTGATCGATCAGCGCGGCAGCATAGCCCTGCTTCGGGCGCTTGAAGGCCGAACCCGCGCTGGGATAATTCAGGGGCTGGGATGCAGAGCGCTTGGCCTGCAGCTCCTTCATGCGGCCCTTGATGGCCTCCGGATCATCGGGAGTCAGGGCAAACAGGGCGGTGAGCACAATGTCGCCCGAATTCTCCAGGCAGCTGTGTCGGTAGGAAAAATCCATTTGGCTGCCCTGCAGGGTGTAGATTTCTCCCGCCGCGGTCATGAGCTCTGCGCTCTCGCAGACGCGGCCCATCTCCCCGCCATAGGCCCCGGCGTTCATATACACGCCGCCGCCGACGGAGCCGGGAATGCCATGGGCAAATTCCAGCCCGCTTAGGCCTTCCCGGGCTGCAAACATGGCAAGCCGCGTCATGGTGACTCCGGCCATGGCCCGGATATGGGTTTCGTCCACCCGGACAAGCCCGTCCAGGCAGTCCTTCAGGCAGATCACCAGCCCCCGCAGCCCCTCATCCGGGGCCAATACGTTGGTTCCTGCACCCAGAATAACCGGTTTGCAGTCCAATAAAACGGACTTATTCAAAAGCTGCCCCAATTCCCCGGAATTTTTTGGGAATGCCATCACCTCTGCCGGGCCGCCAATGCGGAAGGAGGTATGCTTTTCCAGGGGCTCCCAAAAGCGCAGGGAGATTCCGGGATAAATTTCTTCGGTTTTCCGCTGAAAATCAGTTAATTCAGTCATAAACGCCTCCGGGTGTAAACTCTTATACAGTATACCACAATTTATACTATTATGCAATGAGGATTTCTGCCCAGTCTGCGTAAGCGTTGCAGCACAACCCAACGTGGTGGATTCCTCCGCTCCGCTATCGCTGCGGTCGGAATGACATACGTTTTTGCGTTGGTTGTTACAAATTCAAATGTACCACGAATGGCCTTGCGGCCAATGGCGGCAGATTGCCGCCGCTGCATGCGCAATCCCTCTGCGCCCATTGTTCCCGTAATGTTTCCCGCCGCCCCGCCGCCCTAAAATTTAAAGTTATGAGAGAACTATCATAGATTATTGTATCAAAAAGAAGCTGAATCTGACACTTTCTAAGAATTGAACAAAAGTATTCTCCCCATTTTGTAAGGACTTCCAAAATTGAAAAAAGCCTTGCAATCCCGGGCTTTTCTTTGTTATATTTATAGTGTACAAGACAAGCTCACCTTCCGGCATAAGGAGGAATATTTATGATATTTATGAAAAGAATAACGACACGGTTGCTGTCCCTGGTGCTGCTGGGGGCCTTTATCCCCAGCTTTGTTCTGGCGCAAGAGTGGGATCTGAACAACGGCAATATTATTGTCAATGCTGTTCCGGGTACGGAGCAGACCGTTTCCCAGGCGGGAAGTACCCCAACAGTAGACAATAATCCCGTCATCACCAGCAACGGAAATTCTACGAACAACACCGTCACCATCAATGCGGCGGAAAACGCCACCGCCAACGTGACGCTGGAGAATGTCAACATTGACACCAGCGCCACGGGAAAGGCGGCCATCACTACATCCGGCCAAGGCAACGTAAACATCGAGCTGGACGGAACCAACACGGTTCAAAGCGGCACGAACCACGCCGGTGTGGAAAAGAACAGCACCGGCACCCTGACCATTAAGGACGAAAAAAATAATAAAGGCAGCCTCACGGCCACCGGCGGCGACAGGGGTGCCGGTATCGGCGGCGGCAACGACGGCAGCGGCAGCCACATTACCATCTCCGGCGGCGAGGTTACGGCCAAGGGCGGCAGATGGGCTGCCGGTATCGGCGGCGGAGAAGACGGCAACGGCAGCCACATTACCATTGAGGGCGGCACGGTTGAAGCCACCGGCGGCATCAGCGGCGCCGGTATCGGCGGAGGAAACAATGACAATACCGTGAGTAACATTGGCAAAGGCGAACATATAACCATCAAAGACGGCACGGTTACAGCCACCGGCGGCGATGGCGCTGCCGGTATCGGCGGTGGCTTCGCGGGAGCAGGCAGCGACATTACCGTCTCCGGCGGCAATGTAACGGCCACCGGCGGCAAAGACGGTGGTGCCGGTATCGGCAGCGGGTATAATGCCGGCGGTGACAGCGCCACCAACATCAAAATCGAGGGCGGCGATGTAACGGCCCAAGGCGGCGAAAACGGTGCCGGTATCGGCGGCGGATACAACAGTTCCGCCAATAATATTGAAGTCTCCAAGGGCACGGTTCAAGCCACCGGCGGCAATAACGGTGCAGGCATCGGCGGCGGCGGCGATGGAGGTTTCGGTGAGCATATTACCGTCTCTGGCGGCATTGTAGAGGCCCAAGGCGGCGAGAACGGTGCCGGTATCGGCGGCGGCCAACGCGGCAGCGGCAACGAAATCAAAATTGAGGACGGCAAGGTCACGGCCAACGGCGGCAAAAACGCTGCCGGTATTGGCGGCGGCAACAGATATGACCCCTCCAACAAACGCGGTAACGGCAGCAACATTGAAATCTCCGGCGGCGAGGTAACCGCCAACGGCGGTGAGCAAGGAGCCGGTATCGGCGGCGGCAACGGCGGCAACGGCACCGGCATTACCGTCTCCGGCGGCGAGGTCACGGCTACAGGCAACGGTGTCCGTGACATTAGCGGTGCCATTTCGAATAGCGGTGCGGGCATTGGCGGCGGTGCCGGTGGAAACGGCAGCCAAATCACCATTAAAAACGGTAAAGTAGAGGCTACCGGCAACAATTATGGCGCTGGCATCGGTGGCGGAAACGGCGGCACCGGTAGCGAGATCAAAATCGTGGGCGGCAATGTAAAGGCCCAAGGAGGATGGTCTGGTGCGGGCATCGGCGGCGGCGGCGGTAAAGGCGGCAACCGCATTATCGTCTCCGGCGGCGAAGTTGCAGCCAAAGGTGGCACACTCGGTGCGGGCATCGGCGGTGGCGGCGATGGAAACGGCAGCGCGATCAAAATCGATGGCGGCCAGGTCACAGCCCAGGGCGGCGGTTGCGGTGCGGGCATCGGCGGCGGCTACGGCGGCACCGGTAGCGATGTCGAGATTTCCGGTGACGCACAGGTGAAGGCCCAGGGCGGCGCGAATTGGATTTATAAAGAGGGAGCCGCTATCGGAAACGGCGGCACTCCTTCTCAAGAGGGTGCTGAACTAACTTTTGAGTCTTCCAAGCTAACCGTAGACGGATTCATCCATACATACAAGCCCGGCGACAATATCAATACAGCCACACCCAATCATTCGACCATCGGTACAACCGGCGAACACAGCTGGGATAAAGGTACGGTAACGACCCAGCCCACCTGTACCACCGAAGGGGTAATGACCTACACCTGTAAAAATCCCGACCACGGCAAGAAAACGGTACCTATCCCGAAGCTGAATCATGATTTCAAAACTTACATTTACGACAATAATGCCACCTGCACCCAGGACGGCACGGAGACCGCCAAGTGTGAACGCTGCGACGCAACCGACACCCGGACCAAAGCGGGCAGCAAGCTCACCGGCAATACCGTCGAGACGGCTGCGGAAGCCCGGCAGAAGGCCTATTGGGTCTCCGGCGCTGACGGACAGGCCCTTCCCTACCAGTCCCAGGTCAAGGACGGCGTTCTGACCGTCACCGTCCAGGCAGACACCGCCTCCCTCCGTGGCACCACTGGGAGCCTTCGCCAATTGGAGGCCCAGGGCATTACGGAGATCCGGTTCGTCACCAACCGTGCCCAGTCGGACTTTACCCTCTCTGACCTTCTGACCTCCGGCACCGGCAGTTTTACCCTGACCCATGACGGCGAGACGGTGACCTTCACCCTGGCGGAAAAGGACATCAGCGGAATTCTCAAATAACCAGCTGAATCACGAATATGTCATTTCGGGCCTAAGGAGGAATCGACTATGAAAAAGATCATGACCCGATTGCTGTCCCTGGTGCTGCTGGGGGCCTTTATCCCCAGCTTCGTCCTGGCGGAAACCTGGGATTTGGGAAAGGGTGATATTACTGTCACCGCTACGGAAACGAGCCAGACCGTTTCCCAGGTGAATGGCGAAACAAAAGATGACCCTGATCCCGTCATCACCAGCAGCGGGAAGACAAACAACACCGTCACCATCACAGCGGAGAAAAACGCCACCGCCAACGTGACCCTGGAGAATGTCAACATTGACACCGGGACAACAGGTGGGGCTGCCATCACGACCTCTGGCGAAGGAAACGTAAACATCGAGCTGAACGGAACCAATACGGTTCAAAGTGGCAATACCCACGCCGGTGTGGAAAAGAAGGACAACGGCACCCTGACCATTACGGACGAAGATAAGGATGGCAGCCTCACGGCCACCGGCGGCAACTACGGTGCAGGTATCGGCGGTGGCTACGAAGGCAGCGGCAGTAACATTGCCATCGAGGGCGGCAAGGTAAAAGCCATCGGCGGCACCCATGGGGCAGGTATCGGCGGCGGATTCGGCGGCAGCGGCAGTAACATTGCCATCGAGGGCGGCAAGGTAGAAGCCAGCAGCGTCGGCGGCGGTGCAGGTATCGGCGGCGGCAGTATCGGCAGCGGCAGCGGCATTACCGTATCCGGCGGCGAGGTTACGGCCCAGGGCGGCGTCGGCGGTGCCGGTATCGGCGGCGGTCAAGGAGGCAGCGGCAGTAACATTACCATCTCCGACGGCAAGGTAACCGCCACTGGTGCCGGTGCTGGTGCCGGTATCGGCGGCGGCTACGAAGGCAGCGGCAAGGGCATTACCATCGAGGGCGGCGAGGTTACGGCCCAGGGCGACGCCGGCGGTGCCGGTATCGGCGGCGGAATTAGCGGTACCGGCAGCGATGTCACGATTTCCGGTGACGCGCAGGTGAAGGTACAGGGCGGCACGACAGGTAGAGACTGGCACAAAGGTGCCGCTATCGGCAACGGCGGCACCCCTACGACGGATGGAAATGAGGTCTCCCCCAATACCTCTGATTTGAAAGTTGGCGGATTCATCCAGATATACGAGCCCGGTAAGAATATCAATACGGACACACCTGACAGAACCATCGAAGGCCAAAAGGGCGATCATTCCTGGAACGCTGGTGAGGTGACCGCCGAGACGGTGCCGGAGAGCAAGGCGGCGGCCTACTGGGTCTCCGACTCTCAGGGCCAGAGTATCCCCTACCAGGCCCAGCAAAAGGACGGCGTACTCACCGTCACCGTCCAGGCAGACACCGCCTCCCTCCGTGGCACCACCGGGAGCCTAAGCCAATTGGAGGCCCAGGGCATTACGGGGATCCGGTTCGTCACCAACGGGGCCCAGTCCGCATTCACCCTCTCCGATCTCCTGACCTCCGGCACCGGCAGTTTTACCCTGACCCATGACGGCGACAAGATCACATTCACCCTGGAAAACACAGACATCAGCGGGATTCTCAAGTAATGGATTCCATACAAAAAATCGGCGGCAAAATTGCCGCCGATTTTTTGCCTTCCGCTCTTGCCGATTTCACCAGAGCTTCCCTAGTTTTCCGACATGGGTTCGTCCTCCGGCGTGTCGCCGTTCCGGGCGGCCCACTGCTCCTTGGTGATGAGGATATCCCGGGGCTTGGAGCCCTGGAAGGGGCCTACAATGCCCTTTTCCTCCATCTCGTCCACGATTCTGGCAGCTCTGGCATAGCCCAGCTTTAACCTGCGCTGGAGCATGGAAACAGAGGCCTGTCCGGTTTCCAGTATGACCTCCACGGCGGCGGGGAGCATTTCATCTCCCTCCAGCTCGGCGTCGTTGGGTTCCGGGTCGGCGGCAGCGCCCTTGCCGCTCTTTCCGGTCTGCTGGGCCTTCTTCTCGATTTCCTCCAGAACCTGCTGGTTGTAGTCAGCCGTATAATTGTCCTTCACGAAGCTGGCAACCGCCTCCACCTCGCTGTCCGTGACGAAACAGCCCTGGACACGCAGCGGCTTGCCGCAGCCGATGGGGGCATAGAGCATATCGCCCTTGCCAACCAGCTTCTCCGCGCCCTGGGTGTCCAGAATGATCCGGGATTCCATGGCGGAGGCCACGGAGAAGGCAATTCTGGAGGGAATATTGGCCTTCATCAGGCCGGTGATCACGTCTGCGGAGGGACGCTGGGTGGCAATGATCAGGTGCATTCCGGAAGCACGGCCCATCTGGGCAATGCGGCAGATGGAATCCTCCACCTCCTTGGCGGCTACCAGCATCAAGTCCGCCAGCTCATCGATGATGACAATGATCTGGGGCAGCTTCTGACCGCCCTCCTCATTGGCAACAATGCTGTTGTAGGATTCCAGGTCCCGGACACCGGCATCGGACATGAGCTTGTAGCGGCGCAGCATTTCCGTCACGGCCCACTGGAGGGAACCTGCGGCCTTCTTGGGATCTGTGACCACGGGGATCAGCAGCTGGGGAATGCCGTTATAAATGCCCAGCTCCACCATTTTGGGGTCTACCATAATGAGCTTCACATCCTCGGGGCCGGCCTTATAGAGCAGGCTGATGATGATGGAGTTCATACACACGGATTTACCGGAACCGGTGGTACCGGCGATGAGCATATGGGGCATCTTCGCGATGTTGCCCACGATACAGTTGCCTGCAATATCCTTGCCCACGGAGAAGGAGGACTTGCCCTTGGCCTGGGCAAAGGCCGGGGAATCGATGACCTCCCGCAGGGACACGGTGGTCACCGTCCGGTTGGGCACCTCAATGCCCACAATGGAGATTTTCCCGGGCACGGCGGCAATTCGCACACCGGAAGCGCCAAGGCTCAGGGCGATGTCATCGGCGCAGCCGGTGAGCTTGCTCAGCCGGACGCCCTTGTCCAGCTCCACTTCATACCGGGTAACGCTGGGGCCACGGGTCACATTGATAATATGGGCATCGATGTGGAAGGAAGCCAGGGTCTCGTTGAGCCGCCGGGAGTTCTCCCGCATTTCCTCGGTGCCGTCGGCACTGGTTCCGGCGGGACGGCGCAGCAGTTCAATGGGCGGGAACCGGTAGGCCGTCTGTTCGGCGGCGCTGCCCTGGGCAATCTCGGCGGCGACCTGCTTGGCAGACTCCGCCGCCTCCTTGGTGGTCACCTTGCCGGGCTTCTCTCCGGTATTCTCCGGAGGGACAATGGGCTTGGCAGGCCGCTCCGGCTTCACAAGCTTTGGCATCTTCTCCGGAATCGGGGGCTGCTCCGGCTCCCGTTTGGGCTCCTGCTTTTTCCTCTTCTCCGGCTCTTCCGGGGTCTTCTCCACGGGAATGCCTCGGATAACCGGCTGGGCAGGCGCACCATATATGGGGGTATCAATATCCAGGTCGATGGTGTTCATCACGTCCGCAGCCCGGGCAGGTGTTCCGGAAGGGGCACTGCGGCGCTCCTGGGGCGGCTCTGCCTGGGCAGGGGCGGCAGGTGCAGCCGCCGGGGCGGGACGCTTCTTCTGTACCGGCTGGGGCTGAGGCTCCAGCTCATCGATGGTCATCTGCACGGGCTTACTCTTGGCCTGCTTCTTCTCGATCCGCTTCGTGGCAATATGGTTCACAACGGCGGCAGCAGGCTCCACATAGTCTGCCTCTTCCTTCTCCCAGTCCTCTTCTCTGGGCCGCTCAGCAATGGCCTTGATAAGGCTGGGGATGGTGATCTGCACAGAGCCCAGCAGGGTCAGCAAAGCGCCCAGGCCGAAGAGCAGATAAGAAATCACATTGCCGCAAGCCCAACGGACCAGCATTGCCAGACCGCCGCAGAGCACGCCGCCGGTGGTCCCGGCAGCGCCGCCGGTATAGAGGTCCGCAACGACACCGATTCCCTCTGCCATGCCCTGGGTCTGCACGGCCAGATGGTAGATGCTGCCGCAGAAGAATACAAAGCAAATCACGCACACACTGCGCATAACCGGCTTCTGCTTCCTGCCGAAGGTCTGAATCACGAAAATCGCCGCCAGAGCGGGTATGGCGAAATAAAAGCCCACCTGGCCCAGCAGGCCCAGGATCACGGATTTCAGCACCTTCAGCAGGGCCCCATCCGGATTAATGGCGATGACCAGGAACAGCACAAACAGGCAGGCGCAGAGAACCGCCGCCAGAACATTAGGCGACAGACCCCCTGCAAAATCCTGGTTACTCTTTTTCACCTTTTCGGGATTTTTCTTTTTGGGTGGGGTAGATTTGCTGCCGGATGACCCGGCGGGCGTCTTCTTTTGTGCACCGGCGGCCTTGATTTCCGCCTGCGTTGGCTTCTTTTGTGCCATGAATATCCTCCAAACCATAAAAACTGAACCGTATGCGAAAGCCAGAACTTCCCTGACCGGGAAGTCTGGCTCTCATGCTACCAGATTCAGGAAGAATGCAAACAGGGCAAGGCCCCAGCAATAGAATGCAAATACAGAAAAGCTATGCTCCGCCACAATGCGCCGCAGCAGCTTCACACCCCCAAGGGCGCCCAGGAAGCTGGCAAAGCCTGCGCACAGATAGGTCAGCACCAGGCTGAAGGTCACGCCCTCAAAGCCCCCGGCGATCACCCGGGCACCGTCGCAGACCACCGTACAGGCCTCTATAACGATTCCCACGGCCATGGCATTTTCCAGGGCATACTTTCTGTCCACACCGCATACGGACCCGATGGACACCATAGCCCCAATGCCGGAAATGCCCGGCAGCACAGAGGCCGCACCGCCCAGGCCCATCAGGAGGCCCTCCACTCGGCTCATGGTGCGGCAATCCTTATTTCCTGTGGGCAAAAACTGCGGAATATAGAGGATCGCTCCATTGAGCAGCAGCATCAGCGAAACCGCCAGAAGGCTTTGGCCAAGGCTCTGCGTAAGATTATAAAGAAAATAGGCCGGAACCACCGGAATAACCATGGTCCTGAGCAGGCGGAAGTCCATGAGGCTCTTGGTATCCAAGGGCCGTCTTCGCTTCTTTTTGGGAATGCGCGCCAGAGCCAGGGCCCGGTTGATGCGGGTCAGCTGGGGGCGGCATATCTTGTACAGCGCCAGAAGAATGCCAAGATGCATCATCAGCAGCATCAGGTCGCTATTGCCGGAGGCTCCAAATATTTTCAGCAGCAGAATGCCATGGGCTCGGGAAGAAATCGGCAGTACCTCTGCTGCACCGGACAAGAAACTATAGACAAAATTTTGCAGCCAAGTCACACCTGCCGCCTCCTTCACAGAAAATTTCAATTTATAATAACATAGATCTGCGGGAATTTCCAGTATTATTTTTCCTTCCCACAAAATACAGGCAGGACGCCGCATTGCGTCCTGCCTTATTGTTCAGATATTCCCGAATGCAGGGACCGCCGATTTCTGTGCTATTGCGTTCACATAGCACTGCTCGACCCGCCGGGCGAACTGTTCCGTGCTGTAGGGTCTGGCCGCCTCCACCGCATTGCGGCGGATCCGATTTCCGATGGGGCTGAAGGACAGCATCAGGCTCTCCAGCAGCTGCTCGTCACTGTCCCCGGACAGGACCGCGCTGACGCCGTCTGTGAAGACGCCCAGAAGGCAGGGATCGTCCACCGCGCAGACGCACAACCCGGAAGCCGCCGCTTCGATATAGGTCAGGCCCTGGGTCTCGGAATGGGAGGCACTGACGAACACATCGCCGATGGCATAGTACCGGTCGATCTCCTCCCAGGGCTTGGAGCCCACAATGGATATGCTGTCCGCCATCCCCAGGGCCAATGCCTGCTCCTGCAATTCCGCCCGCAGCGGGCCTTCGCCAATGATGACCAGCTGCACGTCCGGACAGTGCTCATGCAGCTCCGGAAAGACCCGCAGGATCTTTTCGATATTCTTTTCCTTTGCCAGCCGCCCGATGTTCAACAGCACCCGCTTTCCCTCCGGAATGCCGCATTCCGCCCGGGTTGCCGCCTTTTCCTCTGCGCTGTGCCTTTCCGGCGAGAAGCGCCCCAGATCCATGCCGCTGGGGATGATGTCAATGGGTGCTTCCACCCCATACTGCCGCAGCAGATTCTCCGTTTTGGCCGTGGGTACGATCACCCTGTCAAACCGGTCGCACCACCACTCACTATAGCGCTTGGCAAGGCTTTTGGCAGTGTTGTCCCCGTGACCGTGGGTAACATAGTATGTATAGTCTTCCCACACCGTGTGATAGGTATGCACCCGAACGCAGCCCGTATGGCGGGCAACATAGGTGCCCAAAAAGCCCATGACAAACTCACTGTTGGTATGCACCACATCAAAATGCATATCCAGAGCCTGTCGGATGGTCCCCATGCCGGGGAACGCCACATTTCTGTCCCGCAGAAGGATAAACTGTGCCGATTCCAGGTAATGCAGGGTGTCGCTCTGGAATTCCTCCCACCCCTTGCACTTGGGTGCATAGACATGGACCGTATGTCCCATTTTCTGCAATTGCTGATATAGATTCAGGCAGGAGGTAGCCACGCCGTTGATTTCCGGATAAAAGGTATCCGTAAAAATGCCAATAATCATAGCTTATTCCTTTCAGGGTCTTTTTTACCATTCCCAAAGATTATAGCATAGACAGCCCGGAAACGCAAACCGCATATGCAAAAATAAAGAAATCTTAATTGATTTTCCCGATCCATTCCTCTTTTTTCATTGATTTACCCTCGTAAATGGATTATAATGGAGAAAATAAAGCAAAAAGGAGGCTGTCCATGAATTCCAAAGAACTCTCTCAAACCGGCAGACAGCTTTTGAACAAAGGAAAAAAGAGCTTCATCCGGGCTGTTTTCAATCGGAAAACGCTGCTGTTCGTCTCTTTGCTGCTGCAAGCCGGGATCCTGTTTTCCCTGTACTTCTGGTTCGAAGACAATATTCCATTGTTCTTAGGCGGCAGCGCGCTGTTTACCGTTGCGGTCATGCTGATTCTGGTGAACAGCTCCATGGATGCCAGCGCAAAAATCACATGGCTCCTCGTGATTGGCTTGCTCCCCGTATTCGGCTGCGCTCTGTACATCTGGACGCAGAGCGAATGGGGCCGCAGAACATTGCAGGCCCTGGTAGCCAGAAGCGAGGTGCTGTCCCACCACCTGATTCACTCCCGGGAGGATACCCTGGAGCAGCTTCAGCAGGAAGACCCGGGCGCGGCAGGCCTGGCCCGCTACATTGGCTCCTGCGGCAGCTTCCCGGTCTACACCAATACCCAGGTCACCTATTTCCCCCAGGGGGAGGACAAATGGGCGCAGATGCTCATAGAGCTGGAAAAAGCGGAGCATTCCGTCTATCTGGAGTACTTTATTCTCCGGGAAGGCCTTATGTGGGGCAAGGTCCTGGAGATTCTGGAGCGAAAGGTGCAGCAGGGTGTGGATGTCCGGCTGCTGTATGACGGCACCTGTGAGCTCACCACTCTGCCGGAGGGCTACCCGCAAAAAATGGAGGCCCTGGGCATCCGCTGCAAGATGTTCAGCCCCATCTCCCCCATCGTTTCCTCCCACTACAACTACCGTGACCACAGGAAAATTCTGGTAATCGACGGCAAAACCGCCTTCACCGGCGGGGTCAATCTGGCGGACGAATACATCAACCATATAGAGCGCTTTGGCCACTGGAAGGACACTGCAATCATGCTCAAGGGCGACGCCGTGGAGAGCTTCAGCCTCATGTTTTTGCAGATGTGGAACATCGACGAAAAACTGCCCCAATTTCCGGAGCAGCTGGACGTTCCGGAGCCCGCCCCTGCACAGGGCTACGTCATCCCCTATGCGGACAGCCCCATGGACAAGGAAAAGCTGGGCGAAATGGTCTATATCGACATTCTGAACCGCGCCCACAGCTACGTCTATATCATGACGCCCTACCTGATTCTGGACGGAGAAATGGAAACCGCCCTGAAATTCGCCGCCAAGCGGGGCGTGGACGTGCGAATCATCCTTCCGGGCATCCCGGACAAAAAAATCCCCTACGCCCTGGCCAAGACCCACTACAAGGCCCTGCTGTCCGCCGGTGTGAAGCTCTATGAGTACACCCCCGGCTTTGTCCACGCCAAGGTCTTCCTCAGCGACCGGCGGGAAGCCGTGGTAGGCACCATCAATCTGGACTACAGAAGTCTGTACCACCACTTTGAATGCGCCGCCTATCTGAAGGACGTGGACTGTCTGGAGGACATCTGGCAGGATTTTCAGAATACAATGGGCTCCTGCCGCCCAGTCACCTGGCAGACCCTCCGGCAGGAGCCCTTCCTGGTGAAGCTGACCGGGTACCTGGCCAAGGTCATAGCGCCGCTGCTGTAAGCATGAATCAAAATGGGAGGATATTTTATGAATGTATTGATGATCAACGGAAGCCCCCGAGGAAACGGCAATACCGCCATCGCCCTGCGGGAAATGAAAAATGTCTTTGTCCAGGAGGGCATTGAGGTCACAGAGCTGAATGTGGGCGCCAAGGCCGTCCGCGGCTGCATTGCCTGCAACAAATGCGCAGAGCTTGGCAAATGCGTCTTTGACGATGCCGTCAACGAAGCCGCCCCCCTGCTTGCGAAAGCAGATGGTGTGGTCGTGGCAAGCCCCGTGTACTATGCCTCTGCCAATGGCAATCTGATTTCCTTCCTGGACCGGCTGTTCTACAGCTGCCGGTGCGATCTGACCATGAAAGTAGGTGCCAGCGTGGTCTGCGCCCGCCGGGGCGGCTGCTCCGCCACCTTTGACGAGCTGAACAAATACTTTACCATTTCCGGAATGCCGCTGGCCTCCAGCCAATACTGGAACAGCATCCACGGCCGCCTGCCCGGCGAGGCCGAGCAGGACGAGGAGGGCAAGCAGACCATGCGCGCCCTGGCCAGAAACATGGCATTTCTCATGAAGAGCATCGCTCTCGGGAAGGAAGCCTACGGCCTGCCCGAAAAAGAGCCCCGGGTTGCTACCCACTTCATCCGCTAAGAACGCCAATGCACTGAAAAATGGAACAATTATTGATCGTTGAAGATGATGCGGGCTTAAACCAAGGGCTGTGCAAGGCGCTGAACGCGGAAAATCGGCAGCTTATTTCCTGCCGGGACCTGAAAGCGGCGCGGGAACAGCTGCTTTGCGGAAAAGCATCCTTGATTTTGTTGGACATCAATCTGCCGGATGGCAGCGGACTACAGCTGCTGCGGGAAATAAAAGAGGGTACGCCGGATGTTCCCGTCATTCTTCTGACGGCAAATGACACGGATATGGACATTGTAGACGGGCTGGAACGGGGCGCCGACGATTACATTACCAAGCCCTTTTCCCTTTCCGTCCTGCGGGCAAGAGTGAACACCCAGCTGCGGAAGCAGGTGTCGGTCCGCAGCAGTGGGGCGGTCCAAATCGATCATTTCCGCTTTGATTTTGCGGCCATGTGCTTTTACGCAGGAGATACCAAAGTTGAACTGAGCAAAACGGAGCAAAAGCTGCTGCACCTGCTTGTAGAAAACCGGGGCCAAACCGTGCCCCGAAACGTATTGGTGGACAGAATCTGGACGGATGGCGCGGAATATGTGGATGAAAATGCCCTCTCCGTTGCGGTAAAGCGTCTGCGGGATAAGCTTGGCGCACAGGCATATATCAAAACGGTATACGGCATTGGCTACAGCTGGGTAAGGGCGGATGAATAAGACAGAAGCTGTATTTTTTCTGCTGTGCTTTCTTGCAGCCGCCGCCATTGTATGGCGGGAGCGGCGAAAAAGTCGGAAAACCATGGAACATATCGAAAAAATGCTGGATGCCGCAATGGACGGTTCCTTTTCTGAAACCACCTTTGATGAGAGCAAGCTCTCCGCATTGGAGACAAAATTTGCCCATTATCTTTCCGCAGCGGAAACCTCCTCCCGAAACCTGGCCCGAGAAAAGAACAAAATCAAAGCACTGGTTGCCGATATCTCCCATCAAACCAAAACGCCCATTGCAAACCTGCTGCTATACAGCGAGCTTCTGCAGGAAGAAGCCCTTCCCCCATCGACCGAGGCAAATGTGGACACACTCCACGCGCAGGCTAAGAAGCTTCAATTTTTGATTGATGCTCTCGTGAAGCTGTCCAGGCTGGAAAACGGGATCATTTCCCTTTCCCCAAAACGCACAGCACTGCAGCCGCTGCTTCAAAGCGCCGCGGAGCAGTACGCCGCCAAGGCTGCCGAAAAGGGATTGGCCCTGCACCTATACGATACCGAAGCTTCTGCCGTTTTTGACCCAAAATGGACGGCGGAAGCCCTGACAAATCTGATTGACAACGCAATCAAATACACGCCGCACGGCGAAATTACCATCCGCGCGGACAGCTACGAAATGTTCGCGCGAATCGACATCTCGGACACCGGCCCAGGCATCCCGGAACGGGAACAGGGAAAGATATTTACCCGCTTTTATCGTGGGGAAACCGTGCAGAAGCAGGAAGGCGTTGGTATTGGGCTATATTTGGCCCGCCAGATCATCTCCGGCGAAGGGGGCTACATCAGGGTTACCTCTGCCCCCGGAGAAGGGAGCACTTTTTCCGTATTTCTGCCGAAATAACTTCGATTCTTTCAAAACTGTTAGAATTCATTTTCTGGCGGAAAGAATGTGGAAAGAATCCTATGCGATAATCTGTATGCAGCAAAGGATGTTTTCTTTGCGCGCATACAGATTTTTTCATGGAGGTACGCATTTATGGCAATTCTACAGGCTCAGGGGCTGAAAAAAATTTATGGCTCCGGCGACAATGCGGTTCACGCCCTGGATGGCGTTGATCTGCGTGTGGAAAAAGGTGAATTTGTCGCCATCGTCGGCACATCCGGCTCCGGAAAATCTACCCTGCTGCATATGCTCGGCGGGCTGGACCGGCCTACGGAGGGCACGGTTACGGTTGACGGGCAGGAGATTTTTGCCTTGAAAGAGGAAGCGCTGACCATCTTCCGCCGCCGGAAAATCGGCTTCGTATTTCAGGCTTTCAATCTTGTTCCGGTGCTGAATGTATACGAGAACATCGTCCTGCCCATTGAGCTGGACGGCGGCAAAATCAACAAGGCCTTTGTCGGGCAGATCGTACAGACCCTGGGGCTGGAAAAAAAGCTGGACGCGCTGCCCGGTCAGCTCTCCGGCGGGCAGCAGCAGCGGGTGGCAATCGCCCGAGCTTTGGCAGCGGCCCCTGCCATCATTCTGGCAGACGAGCCAACCGGCAATCTGGACAGCAAGACCAGTCAGGATGTACTAAGCCTGTTGAAGGTGACCAGTCAGAAATTCGCCCAGACCATCGTGATGATCACCCACAATGAGGAAATCGCCCAGCTGGCTGACCGGATCATCCGCATTGAAGATGGCCGCATCGTCACAGGCCGCTGAGGAGGTGGCTGTGATGAAGGTTTCAAACCAGAAATGCATCCGCAGGCTCAGCTTCCGGTTTCTCCGGGCCAACCGGCGGCGGAACCGGATCGCGGTTTTCGCCATTGCCTTGACGACACTGTTATTTACGTCTCTATTTACCATTGTCCTGTCCCTGAATTCCAGCTACGAAACCTACCAGTTCCGGCAATTGGGCGGCTATGCCCACGGTACATTTAAGGACGTATCCCCTGAGCAGGCAGAGCGGATCGCTGCCCACCCGAACGTGAAGGAGGTGGGCGCGCGAAAGGTCATTGGCATCAGCACAGAGGGGGTTTTTGCCAAAATCCCGGCTGAAATCAGCTATATGGATGCAAACTGCACCAAGTGGAGCTACGCCACCCCCACCACCGGGCGCATGCCCACAAGCGGAAAAGAAGTGGCCATGGATACTGCGGCCCTGCAAATGCTTGGTATCACGCCGGAATTGGGAGCAGAGGTCACCGTTTCCTATTCCGTCACGGACAAGGATCAGACAGCCTTCCCTGTGACGGACACCTTCACCCTGGTGGGCTTCTGGGACTATGACGGCCTGATGCCTGTTCACTACATCAATATCCCCGCAGACTATGCCTCCTCCATTGAAGTCCAGGCAGCGGAACAGGGACTGGAACCTTTCCGCGTGGATCTGAATGTGATGATGGCGTCCGCTGTCAACATCCGGGGACAGATGGAGCAGGTAGATTCCGACCTGGGTTACACCTGGGACAGCTACGGCGATCCAAACAGCGTTCGAATCGGTGTCAACTGGGGCTATACCACTTCCCAGATGGCATCCCAGCTCGACCCCCAGACGGTGATTGCCATAGCGGCCTTTCTCCTGCTGGTGATTTTCACCGGATATCTGATCATTTACAACATCTTCCAGATCTCCGTCACCGGGGACATTCGATTTTACGGCCTGCTGAAAACCATCGGCACAACGCCCCGCCAGTTAAAGCGCATCATCCGACAGCAGGCGCTGCTTCTGTGCGTCATCGGCATTCCGGCGGGTATGCTGCTGGGCTACGGTGTTGGCGCAGTCCTGACCCCTGTTGTAATGGCCAGAACAACCTTCGGCGCCGGGATCACCACCATCAGCGCCTCTCCCCTGATTTTTCTTGCCTCTGCTTTGTTCGCCCTGGTCACCGTTCTGCTGTCCTGTTCCCGTCCGGGTAAGATTGCCTCAAAAGTTTCTCCGGTGGAAGCAACAAAGTACACGGAAATTGTAAGGAGCAAAAAGAAGCGCCGTACTACCCGTGGTGCAAAAGTATATCAAATGGCTTTTGCCAACTTGGGGCGCAATAAAAGGAAAACGGTTCTTGTGGTTATCTCTCTTTCGCTTTCGGTGGTACTTCTCAATATCTTGGTCACTTTTACAGGTGGTTTCGATATGGAAAAGTATCTGGCAAAACAAACCTGTGCGGACTTTATCGTAAGCTCTACGGATTATTTTCGGTACAATCGCTCCGAAAGCTATATTTCTCAGGAACAAATGGAACAAATCGAAGCGAATACCGCTCTGTCCCTATCCGGTTGTGGTTATACACTGACCGGTTATACTCCATACGCCTGGATGAGCGAGGAGCACTGGCTGCAGGACATGATGCACTATACTTCCGAGGAAAATGCGAAAGCCGTGTTGGAACAGAGAGATCGCCGTGGTGATCTTGTGGGCGAGAGTACGTTAATGGAAGGCTTGGATGATTCCTTGTTTGATAAATTAACTGTGGTAGAGGGCGACATATCTCCTATGTTTCAAAAAGATACAAATGCCATCGCTGCAGTCGTTTATACAGATGATTACGGAAATGTGCGCAATCTTGATTTTTACCCGCCTGTCGGTTCTGTTCAGACCATAACCTATATTGATGAAGGACATTATATTGACAGCCGTACCGGAAACCTCTGCGATGAAAATACGCCTGCCGAATACGTGCAGTTTCAGCTTTCTGCCAGCCATGATGTAGCTTATACAATCTGTGCTTATGTCACAGTGCCATACTCCATGAGCTTCCGTTCTTATTCACCAGGCAATAGTTTTGTGCTTCCCATCGAGAAACTCAACCATGACAGCCGGCACGAAAGTATCCCGATGTTTTATCTGTTCGATACGACCGATGACATAAGCGAAGCATCCGCGGAGAATTACCTTGCTGATTTAACTGCTGACAATTTGTCCGGATTGATGTATGAAAGCAAAGCAACACTCCGGGCAGAATTCGAGAGCTTCCAGACCATGTTCCTGCTGCTGGGCGGGCTGCTCTGCGCCATTGTCGGCCTTGTTGGCGTTCTCAACTTCTTCAATGCCATTATGACGGGGATTCTTTCCCGCAGAAGAGAATTTGCGGTTCTCCAGGCGGTGGGAATGACCGGCAGGCAGCTCAACGCGATGCTGGTTTATGAGGGACTGTTCTATGCCCTGGGCTCTGCCGGGGCCGCGCTGGTTCTTTCGGTCATGATGAGTCCCTTGCTTGGAAAACTTATGGAAAAAATGTTCTGGTTTTTCAGCGCCAGGTTCAATGTGATCCCCGTGCTTACCGCCATTCCCCTGTTCGCGCTGCTGGGCTGGCTGATTCCCACCGCCATGCATAAACAGGCGATGAAATACAGCGTGGTGGAACGGCTGCGGGACGCAGAGTAATTCCCCATAACAAAAGACATCCCTCTGCCGCAATGGCAGAGGGATATTCTTATAGACGTGGTTTATGCCTTTACGGCGTTCAGGATGCACTTCACCAGTTCGTCCCGGCCGTCGCCCTTCTCGGCGGAGAAAGGGATCACGGGGCAGCTCTCGGGCAGCTCCAGGTCGGCGCGGATGGTGACGAGGTTCGGCTCCAGCTCGCTCTTCTTCAGCTTGTCCTTCTTGTTGGCAAGGACCACAAAGGGGCAGCCGGAATCCAGAAACCACCTGGCCATGGTGATATCGTTGTTCGTGGGCGGATGGCGGTAGTCCACGATCAGCACCCCCAGGGTAATGCGGTTGGCGGCGAAATAGTCCTCCATGAGCTTTGCCCAGCGGTCCTTTTCCGCCTGGGGTACCTTTGCAAAGCCGTAGCCGGGCAGGTCCACCAGATAGCAGGTTTTATCCAGCAAAAAATAGTTCACATGGACGGTCTTTCCCGGCTTATCCCCCACCTTTGCCATGCTCTTGCGCTGCAAAAGGCGGTTGATGACGGAGGATTTGCCCACATTGGACTTGCCCGCAAAGGCAATCTCCGGCAGCCGTTTTCCCGGAAAATCCTTGGGCGAGGCGGCGGAAATCAAGAATTCTACGTTCTGAAAATTCATAGCCGCCTCCTTACTGCTGCAGCTCCGGCCGTCTTGCCTTGGCAGAAACGTCCTCAGGCAAGCTGCCCAGAATGGCGGGGTTCATCTCCGCAGTCCGGTTCAGCGCCGCATTCAGCACCGTATCCACCGTAGAAGCGCTGACGAAATTCAACTGCTTGCGGACGGTCTGGTCGATCTCTTCCAGGTCCCGCTCGTTGTCCTTGGGAATAATGACCGTGCGGATGCCGTGGCGAAGCGCCGCCATGGTCTTCTCCTTCAGGCCGCCAATGCGCATGACCCGGCCCCGAAGGGAAACTTCGCCGGTCATGGCCACATCCCGCCGGACGGTGGTATTGGTCAGGGCGGAGACGATTGCCGTACAGACCGTCACACCGGCACTGGGGCCGTCCTTGGGCACAGCGCCCTCCGGGAAATGCACATGGATATCCTTGGTCTTATAGAAGTCCGCGGGAACGCCCAGCTTCTGGGCGTTGGCCCGGATATAGCTCAGGGCGGCATGGGCAGACTCCTTCATGACGTTGCCCAGGTTGCCGGTGAGCTCCAGCTTTCCGGAGCCCTCCATCACATTGACTTCCACTTCCAGGGTCTCGCCGCCTACGCTGGTCCAGGCCAGGCCCGTGACCAGGCCCACCTGGTCGCTGCCCGGCAGACGGTCCGGCAGGAATTTGCGGATGCCCAGAAAATCCTCCAGATTGCCGCCGGTGACGGTGATCTTCTTGGCCTCCTCCTGGGAAAGCAGCTGCATATCTGCCTTCCGGCAAATGGCCCCGATTTCCCGCTCCAGGTTCCGAACGCCGGATTCCCGGGTATAGCAGCAGATGATCTCCCGAATGGCATCATCCGTAATGCGCAGCTGGGTCTTTTTCAGGCCGTGCTTTTTCAGCTGCTTGGGCACCAGGTAATTCTTGGCAATCATGAGCTTCTCTTCATCGGAATAGGAGCCCAGTTCGATGATCTCCATACGGTCCAGCAGGGGTCTGGGGACGGTATCCAAGGTGTTGGCGGTGGTGATGAACATTACATCGGACAGGTCGAAGGGAATCTCAATATAATGGTCCCGATAGGTGCTGTTCTGCTCCGCATCCAGCACCTCCAGCAGCGCCGCGCTGGGGTCGCCCCGGTAGTCTGAGCCCATTTTGTCGATCTCGTCCAGCAGGACAACGGGGTTGGAGGTCCCGGCCTGGGTCATGGCCGTCATAATACGGCCGGGCATGGCTCCCACATAGGTCTTCCGGTGGCCCCGGATATCGGCCTCGTCATGGACGCCGCCCAGAGAAATGCGGACCATCTTCCGGTTCATGCACCGGGCAATGGAATAGGCAATAGAGGTTTTGCCCACGCCGGGAGGGCCTACCAGGCAGAGAATCTGGTGCTGGCTGTCCGGGGCCATCTGCTTGACGGCCATGGTCTCCAGAATCCGCTCCTTCACCTTTTCCATGCCGAAGTGATCCTTGTCCAGCACCTTGCGTGCAGCGGCCACGTCCACCCGGTCCTTGGTCTTCACATTCCACGGAAGATCCAGCACCGTGTCCAGATAGTTGCGCAGGACGGAGGCTTCGGAGGAGCCGAAGGGCTGCTTCTTCAGCTTTTCGGCATCCTTGATCAGCTTCTTCTCCTGCTCCTCGGCAAGATGCAGCTTTTTGATGCGGGCAATGTCCTCGTCCAGCTCTGCATTCTCGTCTTCCTCGCCCAGTTCTTCCCGAATGGCACGCATCTGCTCGCGCAGATAGTAGTCCCGCTGATTCTGGTCCATATTGACCCGGGTCTTGTCCTGGATCTCGGATTCCAGCTTCAGAACCTCAATCTCCCGGCGCAGCATGGCAACTGCCATTTCCAGGCGCTTGGTGGGGTTCAGCTGGGCCAAAAGGGCCGCCTTGTCCTGGATGTCCAGGCCGGAATTCTGGCCGATGGAATCCGCAAGGAAGCCGTCGTCATCGCTGGCAAGCATTTTCAGCTGAATCAGCTGGGCCGGGTGCTCCGTGTACTCCGTATAGGCGGCGTAGAGACTGTTGGCCTCCCGGCGCAGTGCCTGGCTTCTGGGGCCGCTGCCGCTCTCCGGGCAGGAGACAGACTCCACCTGACCGGCCAAATACGGCTCTGTCTGCCGCATTTCCGTAATGCGTCCCCGAGAAAGGCCGGTGACCAAGACCCGCAGATTTTCATCCTGGGCCTTCAGCACCTGCTTGACCTGGACAATGGTACCCACGGTATACAGGTCTCCCAGCTTGGGGTCGTCCACCATGATGTCCTTCTGGGGCGTCAGAAAGAGGGTCTGATTCTCCTTCATCGCCGCCTCCAGCGCCAGGGCAGACTTGGGCCGGCCCACATCGAAGTGGACCGTCTGATCCGGGAAAATGGCCAGCCCCCGCAGGGCCAGGACCGGCATATTCCCGGCATAAATCATCTCGCTCATTGTATTTTCCCTCCTTTGTGGAGTTAATGGCACCAAAAAGTACCTATGAAGACAAAAGGGGGCAGATTTCTCCGCCCCCTTAAAGCATTATTTCTTCCCGTTCAGGGGCTCTCTGGGATGGGCAGGATCTCGCACAATGGTAGGCTGCCCACCCTCGACGCATTCCGGTGTCAGAATCACCTTCTGGATGGTCAGATCCGAGGGGATCTGGAACATGATGTTCGTCATGATTTTCTCCAGAATTGCCCGCAGGCCTCTGGCGCCGATCTGGCGGTCAATGGCCTTCTTGGCAACGGCCTTCATGGCATCCTCGGTGATCTCCAGAGCCACGCCGTCCATCTCCAACAGCTTCTGATACTGGCGGACAATGGCGTTCTTGGGCTCTACCATAATGCGAACCAGGTCCTCCTGGCTAAGACTCTCCAGGCAGGCGATCATGGGCATACGGCCAATGAGCTCAGGGATAATGCCGAACTTCATCAGATCGTGGGGCTCCACCTGGGCAAGCAGCTTGCCCACATCCCGGTTCTTCCGGCTTTCCACCGGCGCATCAAAGCCGATGGTGCTCCGGTCCGTCCGGGCCTCAATGATCTTATCCAGCCCATCGAAGGCGCCGCCGCAGATGAAGAGGATATTGGTGGTATCTACCTGGATCATCTCCTGCTGGGGGTGCTTCCGTCCGCCCTGGGGCGGGACATTGGCAACGGTGCCCTCCAGGATTTTCAGCAGCGCCTGCTGCACGCCCTCGCCGGACACATCCCGGGTAATGGAGGTATTCTCGCTCTTGCGGGCGATTTTGTCCATTTCATCGATGTAAATAATGCCCCGCTGGGCCAGCTCCACGTCAAAATCCGCAGCCTGCAGGAGGCGAAGCAGAATGTTCTCCACGTCGTCGCCCACATAGCCGGCCTCGGTCAGCGTGGTAGCGTCTGCAATTGCAAAGGGCACGTTGAGAATCCTGGCCAGAGTCTGTGCAAAGAGGGTCTTGCCGCAGCCCGTGGGGCCGATGAGCAGAATATTGCTCTTCTGCAGATCCACATCGGAATTGTCCGGGAACGTAATGCGCTTATAGTGATTGTAGACCGCAACGGACAGGGCGATTTTGGCCTCTTCCTGACCAATGATATAGTGGTCCATGAAGGCCTTCATTTCCATGGGGGTCGGCAGCTTCTCCAGCTTGGGGGCACCGCCGCCCACATCGATCTCATCCCGCAGCAACTCGCTGCAGGCCTGCACACAGTCGCTGCAGATATACACGCCGGGGCCGGCAATCAGCCGACCGGCCTGGGACTCCCGCTTCCCGCAGAAGCTGCATCGAACCGGCGGCTCACTTGTTCTTGCCATTTTCCGGCACCTCGTTTCTCTTAAAAATCAATGATGCTCCAGAACCCGGTCGATGAGGCCGAAGGCCTTTGCCTCTTCCGCATTCAGGAAATTATCCCGCTCGCAGGCGGCGGTGACCTCTTCGAGGCTCTTGCCGGTATTCTCGGACAGGATGCGGTTCATCCGGGTCTTGACGTTTTCCAACCGCTTCAGATGAATGGCCATGTCCGTAATCTGACCCTGGGTGCCCGCAGAGGGCTGGTGGATCATGATTTCAGAATTGGGCAGAGCCATCCGCTTGCCCTTGGTGCCGGAGCTCAGCAGGAAAGCACTCATGGATGCGGCCATGCCCACGCAGATGGTTGCAACATCGCACTTGATGTATTGCATGGTGTCATAGATGGCCATACCGGCCGTGACACTGCCGCCGGGGGAATTGATATAGAACTGAATGTCCTTATCCGGGTCCTGGGCTTCCAGATACAGCAGCTGGGCAACTACCAGGCTGGCTGTGGTATCGTTGACCTCTTCGGACAGGAAAATAATGCGGTCATTCAGCAGACGGGAAAAAATGTCATAGCTGCGTTCGCCGCGGCTGGTCTGCTCAACAACATAGGGTACTAAACTCATGGTGATGTCTCCTTTCAATTGATAGCCATGGAAAACACGCGGCGGACCGTGGGGGCCTTTTGCTTCCCCCGCGATCCGTTTTTTTGTTTTCAAGCCGACTGTCTAAGCTTTGCCGTGAAACATTCTAACCATTTGGAAAGAGGCTTATTCCTCGGTCTTCTCCTCAGCCTTGGGCGCAACGGCAACGGCGCTGTCCACGATCAGCTTCACGGCCTTGCGGGTCTTCAGGGACTCGGTCAACTCCTCAACGGGAACCAGCTCCTTGACCTTGGAAACCTCCATCTCGTACTGCTTGGCCATGCTCTCGAACTCTTCTTCGATGTCCTGCTCGGTGACGGTCAGGTTCTCCACCTCGGCTATTCTTTCCAGGGTGACGGAGATCTTGGCCTGCTTCTCAGCGGTGGGACGGAAGGCATTGCGCATGGTGTTCACATCGCCGCCCATCATCTTGGCGTACTGCTCCATGGAGTAGCCGCTCATCTGCAGTTGGTAGCCAAAGCGCTCCATCTGCACATCCAGCTCCTTCTCAACCAGAGCATTGGGCATATCCACGGTGGTGTTCTCGGCGGCCTTCTCAACGGCAGCGTTCTCGAAATCGGAATCCAGCTGCTTCTGAGCCTTCTCCAGAGCCTTGGCACGGATGTCGGCCTTCAGAGCCTCCAGGGTGTCGAACTCGGAAACGTCCTTGGCGAACTCATCGTCCTGCTCAGGGATGATGTTCATGGTCAGCTTGTTGACCTTCACATGGAACACAACAGCCTTGCCGGCCAGGTCCTTGTGGTAGTCCTCAGGGAAGGTGATGTCGATGTTCTTCTCTTCGCCCACGTTCATGCCGACGATCTGCTCCTCAAAGCCGGGAACAAAGGAGTGGCTACCCAGGGTCAGGTCGAAGTTCTCGCCCTTGCCGCCCTCGAAGGGAACGCCATTGTCGAAGCCCTCGAAGTCGATGTTGGCAGTGTCGCCCATCTCAGCGGGACGGTCCACATTCTCGGTGGAAGCCACGTTCTTGGCCATGGCGTCCAGCTCAGCCTGAACCTGTGCATCGGTAACGGTGGGCTCAGCCTTCTCGACCTCCAGGCCCTTGTACTGGCCCAGAGTGACCTCAGGGTAGACGTCGGTGGTCAGGGTCAGGGTGACGGTGTTGTCGTCAGCGATCTGCATATCGGTCAGGCTGGGGCGGCCAATGGCCTTGAAGCCATCCTGGCTGGCAACGGCGAACTCATAGATCTCGGGGAAAATCTCCTCCAGGCCGTCTTCGTAGAAGACATGGGCACCGTACATAGCCTCGATCATCTTCCGGGGAGCCTTGCCCTTGCGGAAGCCGGGGATCATGATGCTCTTACGGGCCTTCATATAAGCGCTGTTGACACCGCGCTCCATCAGCTCCTTGTCGATCTCCACCACGATGGTGGCCTGATTGCCGTTTCTTTCTACGCTCTTAACATTCATGTAAATATACCTCCTGATAGGTGCTTTGGAACGCACCCTTTATTTATATTTTTACATAGCCGATATATTCTATCAAATAAAGTGGGAATTGTCCACACTTTTCTTAAAAAGTTTTCATTTAATTACCGGCTGAGGCTGGAAATTCACATAGTCCGCAGACAGCAGGCGATAGAAAATGCCATCCCACTGCCCTTCCAGCGCCAGCTTGTGGCTGCCGCCGTGCAAATGCCCATAAAAGCACTGCCGGACACCATATTTCTCCAGAATATCCAGAATCTCCTGACAGGTGTATCCCTTGTACCTAGGCGGATAGTGGAGAAACACCAGCTTCTCCCGGTCCCCTGCCGCTTTCAGGGACGCCTCCAGGCGCATCAGTTCCCGGCGGAACACCTTCTCATCGTGGGTACCGGACTTTTCCTCCTCGAAAAACCAGCCGCGGGTGCCGCAGATGGCATAGTCCTCATAGAAATAGCAGTTATTATTCAGCAGATTCATCTGGGTGAATTCGTTTTCCTTACAGAATTTCTCGAATTTCGCAGCTGTGCTCCACCAATAATCGTGATTTCCCTTTAGAATGATTTTTCTGCCGGGGATCTGCTGGATCCAGGCAAAATCCGCTTTTGCGCTGGGAAGGTCCAGTGCCCAGCTCAGATCGCCCATAAGCACCGTGGTATCCTCCGGGCCAATCACCCGGAATCCCTGCCGGAGCTTTTCCATATAGCCAACCCAGGCACCGCCGAAAACATCCATGGGCTTCGGCGCGCCCAGGCACAGATGCAAATCGCCTATGGCATACAGCGCCACGCACTCACCTCCCCGTATTCAAGTATTCCCTGACCGTTGCCCCGGGCACATCCAGCAGCGCAGAAATGGTATCGCTGTCCGGTTCCGGGCTGCGCTCCGACAGGAGCAGCGCCCTGCGGTTCTCCCCCGCCTTAGAGCGATAATCCTGCACCCCGGCATAGAGAATGGCCGTATAGGGGCTGAGCAGGCAATCATAATTTTTCAGAACGCCCGTCAGCGTCAGCGTCAGGCGGCTCTCGCTGGTCACGCCCACAAACAGTGCGCGCTGCATTTGCCGCAAAAGGCTCTGTTCCGGCTCATAGGTCAGGCCCATATAGGAAACCTTGGCATATTCCACTGCCGGTTTTGGGCCACCCAGGCAGTACAGCAGGTGCTCCAGTCCCATGGGCAGCACCACATCCGCAAGCGGTGTGCGGGTCTTTTCGCAGACCCCATCGGTCCGCAGTTGCCCCAGGTGTACCAGTTCCCAGGGGCTGTTGTTTTCATTGCAGCAGCAAATGATTTTCCCTACCGGGAAGCCCATTTGCTTCAAATACACCCCCGCCAGAACGCCGGAGAAATCTCCGGACAGCACCGCCAGATCTGTCTCCTCCTGCTCCATCCGGGAGAGCAGCATGCCCATAACCGCCAGCTTGACGCAGATTTTCGCCCAGAAGCCGCAGCTGCACCCCAGCCGTTCCGACAGAAAGCGCAGAATGTAGCTCAGCTCCCCCTCCGGGTTATGCCAGCACTGCACCAAAACCGTCCTTCGGTCCAGCTCCCGGGCACGAACCCAGCGGCGGCCTACGGAGAAATCCAGGTCCCAGGCAGTAATCCCCAGGTCAAGGTACATACCCAGCAGCCGGACAAAGGCGCCGTTTTCCGGCTGCTTTCCCAGATTCCGGATCTCCTCCCCGCTCAGCCGGGGCACCGTCTCCGGCACATACAGCCCGCCATCCGGGCTTCTGTCCTGGGAGAATGCCTGCTTTGCATCATAAAGGGGTTCCTTACTTCTTGTTGTTCCGTACAGCAGCGTCCATCACTCCCAAAGCATTGTTCCAATAGAGATTCATAACCATTTCCTCCGTCAGGCCCCGCTCCAGCAGGCGCTGGGCCAGAGCCGGATAGCTCTGGACACCCTCAAAGCCCTGGGCCAAAGCATCACAGCCGTCCAGGTCGCCGCCCAACGCAATATGACGGCACTCCGGATCCATTTCCAGGAAATGGAAAATATGGTCGCAGATCGTGTCCAGCGTGGGCTTTTCCCCCAGGAATTCCGCGAACTGATTGATACCTGCCACGCCGCCCGTATCCCGGATGGCCCGGAACATATCGTCCGTCAGGTTCCGGGCATGGGGACAGACGGCCCGGCTGTTGGAATGGGAGGCTATCACAGGCGCCTGGGTGATCTTCATAATATCCCAGAAGCCTGCATCGCTGATATGGCTCACATCCACCAGGATACCAAGCTCCTGGGCATTGCGGACATATTCCCGCCCCAGGTCTGTCAGGCCCTCTCCGGTCTGGTTGGAGCCGGTGAGGACGTTGCTTTCATTCCAGCCAAGGGTAGAAATGCGGAAGCCAGCCTGGAACATGCTTTCCAGCAGCTCCGGGTCAAAGTCAAAGCCCGCCGGGCCTTCAATGGTCAGAAGGGCGGACATTTTTCCCTTTTCGTAGTTTGCCCGGATATCATCGGCGCTGTACACCAGGCCGATCTTTCTTTTGTTCTTGTCGATCTCCCGCTGGATGGTGGCGATTTCCCGTTCAAAAACAACAACGGGAGACAGGCCGTACCAGTCCTTTTTTTCCATATAGGGCGTTGTAAAGCAGGCAAAGCACTGGCAGTAGCCGGAAAGCTGTTTCGCTCGGGTCAGGTCAATATGACCGCCATTCGCATTCAGGCTTCCTGCCTGATTCACATCGTCGCCCAGCAGCCGCAGGGCGGTGTCGCAGTGCAGATCAAATACCGGAAAATTCATTCAAATGCATCCTCCAAATGATTGATAATCAGCTTTTTTGTCTCCGTTCCCTGGGGTGCATAGATTTCGATCACATCGAACCGGGGCTGCAAGCTTGTGGGATACCGGGATAAGTACATGGACGCTGTGGTGCGGAGCCTTTGCTGCTTCCGGTAGTCCACAAATTCCCGTGCCTGGGCAAACGCCGCATTTTTGCGCAGCTTGACCTCCACAAAAACCAGATAGCGCCTGTTTTTGACGATCAGGTCAATTTCCCCAAATTTGCACCGGTAATTGGATGCCACCAGTGCATAGCCCTTTCGGCGCAGAAATTCCGCTGCCTTTTCTTCTCCCCAGGGGCCCAGAAGATTAGCCATAGAGCTTTTTCAAAAAGGACCTTCTGTGGATGGGGCAAGGCCCCAGCTTTTCCAGGGCCGCATAGTGGGCCTTGGTGCCATAGCCCTTGTGAATTTCAAAGCCATAGCCCGGGTATTTTTCCGCAGCTTCCATCATCCAGTTGTCCCGGGTGACCTTGGCCAACACGGAAGCGGCAGCAATATTGGCGCTCAGGCTGTCGCCCTTGATGACCGTCTTGCAGGGCACGCCGAAGTCCGTCTCCCGGTTGCCGTCGATCAGGGCGAATTCCGGCTGGGGATTCAGCTGCTCCATCGCCCGGCGCATGGCCAGAAAGGTGGCCTGCAGGATATTGATCTCGTCAATCTCCTCCTGGCTTGCAAAAGCAATGCCAAAGCTCACCGCCTCCTGCTGAATGATTGGAAACAGCTCCCGGCGGCGCTTGTCGGAAAGCTTCTTGCTGTCGTTCAGCCCCGGGATCACCAGTCCCTTGGGCAGGATGACCGCTGCCGCACACACCGGCCCGGCCAGGGGGCCTCTGCCCGCCTCGTCCACACCGCAGATCAGATCAAAGGGGAGCTCCGACTCGATTTCCCAGAGATTGATTTCACTCATAGCTCTGCCTCCTTGGGCTGCTCCAGGGTAAATTTTCCCAGTTTTCCGCTGCGGAATTCATCCAGCAGTACCCTTGCCATCCGCTCCGTGTGGATCTCCCCCCGGGCAAGCAGATAGCCTCTGTTCTTTCCTGCCATTTCCAGCAGCTCGTAGCCCCGGGTTCCTTTCGGAGCCTCAACCTTATAGCGCTCCTTCAGTGTTTCCGGATAGTATTCCAGCAGCAGCTCCATCAGGCGGCAGGCCAGCTCCTCTACATCGATGACGCCCTCCTTGACGGCCCCCGTAAAGGCCAGCATCATGCCAACCTCAGGGTCTTCAAATTTGGGCCAGAGGATTCCCGGGGTATCCAGCAGCTGCAATCCCGCGTCCACCGTCACCCACTGCTTGCCCCGGGTCACACCCGGGCGGTTTTCCGCCTTGGCGCCTTTTCTGCCGGAAATCTGATTGATGAGGGTGGATTTACCCACATTGGGAATCCCTACCACCATAACCCGCAGGGGTCTATTCATGCCCTTCGCCGCATCCCTTTGGAGCTTTTCGGCGCAGGCCTTCCGGGCCGCAGGGGTAAAGCCGGAAATGCCCCGCTTGGTCTTGCAGTCCGTGGCAATGACAGCCATGCCCTTCTTCTCAAAATAGCTTTTCCACCGGCTTGTGGCGGCAGGGTCTGCCAAGTCCATGCGGTTCAGGACGATCATTCTGGGTTTGCTGCCGCAGATGGCATCAATATCCGGGTTCCGGCTGGACAGAGGAATCCGGGCGTCTACGATTTCGCAGACCGCATCCACCTGCTTCAGGTCTGCCTCGATCTGCCGCCGGGTTTTTGTCATGTGGCCCGGATACCACTGAATATTCATATTCTCCATTTAGTTTACCTTTCCGATTCGCTGAAAATCCCGCTTTTGAGAGCCGCCATCCGTGCCCGGGAAGAGAATCAGGGCAACCTTGCCCAGAATCTCCCGCTTATCCACCTGGCCAATCTCCAGGGAGCGGCTGTCCTTGGAATTGTTGCGGTTATCGCCCATGACAAAGACACAGTTTTCCTCCACGATCTGTGGGAACACAGCCCCTTCGTCCAGATTGGTCAGGGTGTTGGTGTAATCCTCCTTCAGAGGGAGGCCATCTACATAGACAATACCGTTTTCAAAGTCCATATCCACGATCTGCCCTTCTGTGGCGATGACGCGCTTGACAATGGGCTTCCCGTGATCATAGGCCTGCTTACTGAGGACCACAATGTCCCCCTGTTTCGGCTCCCGATAGAAGAGATTGCCGGTCAAAAGCAAATAGTCCCCATCCAGCAGCGTCTGCCGCATAGAGGGCCCGGACACCACGATGATGCGGAAAAAGACAAGAAATACGATCATAACCACAGACAGCATCCAGCACAAATCGTGCAGATACAGCACAAGACTCTTTTGAAACCCCGGATTTTCTTCCTTCTGCTTTTTGGATTCAAATCGCGCCACGTTTGTTCCCTCCTGTTTCTCTCCCGGCACAATATGGAATATTGTACCACAGCTTGTAGGTATTTTCCAGAAATAAAAAGCAAATTTTTCGTCAGAGCATAAAAAAAGAGGGCAAAGCCCTCTTTCTTTATGAAAAGCAGAATTAAACCTTCTCCTTGATCTTGGCAGCCTTGCCGAAACGATCCCGCAGGTAGTACAGCTTCGCGCGGCGAACCTGGCCCTTACGGACGGTCTCGATCATAGCCACGTTGGGAGAATGCAGGGGGAAGACCTTCTCGCAGCCGACGCCGTAGGAAACACGGCGAACGGTGATGGTCTCACCAATGCCGCCATGCTTGCGGGCAATGATGGTGCCTTCGAAAACCTGGATACGCTCACGAGCGCCTTCCTTGATGCGAACGTGCACACGGACGGTGTCGCCAACCCGGATCTCGGGCAGCTCTTCCTTCATGTACTGGCTGTTCAGTGCTTTTACCAAATCCATTTTATTGTCCTCCTTAAATATTAGGCGTTCATGCCCGCGCTTTTTCGCGGCAGAGGACACACCTTGATTTCAGACCGACTTATTTTAGCATAGAATCATAGGAAATGCAAGCACTTTTTTCGCAATTTCTTTGGATATTTGCGCTGTTATTTTATCCAATTCTAAGGTATCGGCTCAGCACTCCGTGAACGTGTAGCGGACCATGCTCCCCTTGCCGTCGCCGGTGATGATCAGCAAATCGCCGGTTTTGGTCTGCACCCGGTCCATGACCGGGTAGGGGGCGTTGGCCTGCACGTAGCTTTCCGGGCTTTCGCACTCTGCCTCAAGAATCTCCTTTTTGGCGTGGGCTTCCCCGCCGCAGGGATTGATGGTCTCCACCAGGATCTCGTATTCCTTCATAGAAAAAACTCCTTTTCCTTTTTCTATAAGGATATCACAGAGGGCTCAGATCATGCAAATAGGCATATTCCACAAAAATGTTATGGCAGAATCGTGCAAATCAACTCCGCGCACTTTTCGATGCCCAGCTTTTCGCTGTTCAGCGTCATATCGTAAGATTGAACCTGCCCCCATTTCTGGCCGGTGTAGAAGCGATAATAGGTGCTTCTGCGCTTATCCTTATCCTTCAGCCGCTGCTCCGGAGTCTCGGTCCGCTCGCCGTACTCTTCCACAATGCGCTTTGCCCGGAAGGCCATATCTGCATGAATGAAGACCTTCAGAACATCGGGACGGTCCTTCAGGATAAAGTCCGCACACCGGCCGACAATGACGCAGGGGCCCTTCTTTGCCAGATCCGCAATGACATTGCATTGAATCTGCCAGAGAATATCCTCGTTGGTGGGGCCGCTGTTGCGGTTTGTCAGCAGCGCGTCCAGGAAGCTGCCGGGGGCACAGCTCTACCAGCAGCAGCGCAATCAGGCCAACCAGCGCTTCATAGGTCAGAAGCTTCGTAAACAGCGCCTTGACCCGCTCTTTCTTCCCTGCGCCCATATTAAAGCCCACAATGGGGATGCAGCAGGCTTGATGATGTGCATATGCAGCAGATACCAGACAGCAAGGATCGCCGTCACCACCTGGCCGATGACGGTAGCGACAGCCGCGCCCATCATGCCCCACTTAAAAGCAAAGATGAAGATTGGGTCAAGAATGATATTGATGATTGCCCACGCTGCGCTTGGCCTTCTCCGGCTCATCTCTGCCCAGGGCCATACTGACGAAGGCGCAGCAGCCCCGGACTTACGCATTTCGCAACTCGATGAATATGGGGCTTGACGAAGGAAGGACGGGTAAAGGCTATCTCCGGCGTTTGCAGACCCTACCGGGGAAAGGTGATGCTCCTGTAGAAAAGTACAAGTCTTCTGAGCTGTTCCACGGCTGCCTTGCCATGCTGCCCCAGGACCCCAAGAGCCTGTTTGTGAAAAAGGCCGTCCGGGAAGATCTGGCGGAAATGACCAAGGACAAGCAGGAAATTAAACGGATCGCTGCCTCTTATCAGGTGACGGAGCTTCTGAACAGCCACCCCTACCTGGATGATTTCGACCTTGGCATTGGAATCCGACTCCATGCGTTCCCGTGGAAGCCTGCTGTGGGGCCGGACGGCTTTCTCAATTTTCCCGCTTTGACAATCGGGACCGTGCCTTTGTGATTGGACTGTTTGCCTGCATCACCCTGACGGTCATGGGCGTGATTCAGGGGGCCAGCAAAATGTGGTATAATCCCAGGATCATCTGGCGGCCCCTGAACGGGATTGGCGTGGTGACGGCTATTGGATATCTGGGTTTGTGCCTGATGCCTATGGGGCTGGAGATTTGGACGGAGTACCGGTTTGGTCGTAAACGCAAAATATAGAAAGAGGCAGTCAACAGCGCCCGACTCATGGGAGCCGGGCGTTGTTTTTTCAGTTAATAGGGACAATTATGGAATCTTCCGGTTTTCCCGACCACATCATTCGATCATGAAACACCAAAGCGGAAACCTGAGACAGGTCAATAAAATTCTCGCTGATCCGGAAATTCATATGGAAGCAATTCTCCTCTTCCCGGTAGCACAGATCGGTATCCCATACCGGAATATCCGTGCCGTCTTTCAATCGCACCGCAGCGATCCGCGGCTCCCGGGATTCCATTTCTTCCGTTGCCGCAAGGTTCTCCGGCGTATCCACCCCTTTCAGAGGGCTGTCCAGCCGAAAATCCAAGCCGCCTGACATAGGGCCTATGGTAGCTGTCACCAGAGTGATGTCTCCGGACGGAAGGCTATAGTTTGGCGTTTTGGTAATTGTCTCCATCGTTCCGTTCAGAGGAATGGACAGATCCCAGTTTCCGGAAACCAGCACATTATTATCTAACCAGGCTCTGCCCCGGGGCGTGGTCTGGCCAAAGCCGGTAATGTGCAGCTCCAGATTTCTGCCAAGCATGGAGCCGTCTGTTTCTGCAAAGCGATAAGTCAGAGTGAGCTCCATGCTCCCATCCGGCAGGTTAAAACGGCCCTTGTAGAAATGGTCCTCTTCTACGTCACTGTCCGTGTAATGTCCTTTCTCCGGTGAAGCGCCGTCTACATAGGCATAGGTTCCATCATCTTTGACCAAGATCCCGTCATAAAATTCGTGGTTCATTCCGTAACCGTGGAACTCGCCGCCATCGAAGGTTGTTTGGTCAATTTCGGCATAGGGATACGCTCCATCAGGAAGTTCAAATCCCTGAATGCTGAGAACGATTTGTGCGCTCCAGGCATCAATCAGGGTCTGCTTCACGGAAACAGTGATGCCCTGGTCTGTCACGGAAAGACCGCTGTCAGCTTGAGCCGTTTCCAGAGGATACGTCACAGACAGTCCGCTTTGCTCAGCCTGCTTTTTGTATCTTCACTGAGCCGATACTGGACTTCGAGGCTGGAAGACCATTTGGTATAGGCAGCCGCCCCCGTCAGAAGCAGCAGTGTTGCAGCAATGGCAGAAATCAGAAGAAACTTATGCTTAAAGCCATCATTTCCTTTTTCGACAGGCAGCGGCGCAGCCGCTTCGATATATCCTGGGTCAATAAAAGAAAGATCCTTCAAAATATCTCTTCCGTTCATACAGCAATTCCCTCCTTCGTCAAAAAGTCCCGCAGCTTTCCTCTGATGCGGAAAAGCCGGATTTTAGCCTTACTTTCACCCATATGCATTTGCTTGGCGATCTGAGAAACAGGCTCTCCATACCAGTATCGCCGCAGAAAAATCAAACGGTCCACTACCGGCAAAGAAGCAAGAAACGTATTAAGAAGATTTCTCAGATATTGGCTCTGAAAGTGTGTCTCCGCCATGGCGTCTGGAATGCACTGCTCCAATTCCTCCGAAAGAGCTACAACCTCTGCCTTCCGTTTTGCCGCCTTCTGCCAATCCAATCGATTAAACGAGAGGTTTCGGCAAATACAGGCCAGAAACGAGAAGAGTCTTTTCGGTTTCTCCGGTGGAATCGCGTTCCATGCCCGAAGATAGGTATCGTTCACACACTCCTGGGCGTCCCCGGGATCGGTGAGAATAGACTTTGAGAGCCCAAGCAGTCGGCTTCCATAGACAGCGGCCGTCGCAGAAATCGCATCTTCTTGTCGATTCCAATAGAGTTCTATGATCTGTGTATCCGTCAAAGTATCACGTCCTTTCTGTAGGTCCCTACACCTTGGTAGACAGGAAGCGAAAGCTCAGGGTTACAAAGAAACAGAAAAACCGCTTCGAGAATCGAAGCGGTCTAATCGTGTTGGCTTTACCTATCTTCCCGGCAAGTCACCCTGCAAGTATTGTCGGCGCAAGCGAGCTTAACTTCTGTGTTCGGGATGGGAACAGGTGGACCCTCGCTGCAATCAAAACCAACTTATATGGTGGCCTTTAAGCCACTTTTATGTCAAAGGCTTTCGCCTGTGACCTTTGGATTATAGCGCTTTCGCGCCATAATGTCAAGAGAATATTTCTCTTGAAGAAAAGAAGTGGTGACCCGTACCGGATTCGAACCGATGTTAAAGGCGTGAGAGGCCTCTGTCTT
>OMED01000092.1_pt1 | contig 52755 bp, 41 predicted proteins | sample 1673411 | NCBI WGS metagenome assembly OMED01 (sample SAMEA103958110, study PRJEB25191) | human gut metagenome | reverse complement strand
GGCGGGCGGGAGGCGGCGTATGCCAAATTCAGTGCTGTCAGGAAGTGATGGAGATGCGCACGCAGCATTTTAACATTTTCAATACCGGGACGGAGAGCTTTTTCACACCCGGCACGCAGCTGGCGAACATTGCCCGCGTGAAGCCGGACGCTCCGGCGGTCATCTACGTTTCCCCGGAAAACAAGGAGACGGTCATGACATGGCAGGAGCTCCACGAGCTCTCGAACCGCATTGCCTGGTACCTGCTCGATCAGGGCATCGGCCCCGGCAAGAGCGTGCTCGCCGCGCTGCCGAATATTCCGACGCACATCGCGCTTGCGTTCGGCATCTGGAAGACCGGCGCGTGCTATGTGCCGGTGTCCAACCGCGCGCCGCAGCGCAACCTGATGGAGATCTGTGCGTGTGTGTCTCCGGCGCTCGTCATCACGAACCGCAAAAAGCCGGACGGCTATTCCGGCCTGAGCACGGCGGAGCTCAAAACGCTGTGTGCCGGCTGCCCCGCGGACTTGCCCCCCGATGTGCTCGCCATCCCCAATCTTGCCAACTGCTCCGGAGGCACGACGGGGAAGACAAAGGTCATCGAGCAGGACATGCCCGCCGGGGAGAGCGACGAAGGTCTGCGGACCTGGTTCGCCGTGTCCGGCATGCGCTTTGAAATGCGCCAGCTGCTCGCGGGCCCGCTGTTTCACGGTGCGCCGCACTCGGCGGCCTTCAACGGCCTCTACTGCGGCAACACGATCGTCATGCCGGCCAAGCTCGACGCCGAGACCATCGTGCGGCTCATCAAAAAGTACCGCATCGAGTACGTCCAGATGGTGCCGACGCTCATGCAGCGCATCAGCCGCATGCCCGGCTTCCGGAAGGAGGACCTTGCGAGCCTCGAGGTGCTGTGCCATACCGGCGGCGTCTGCTCGCAGGATCTCAAGCGCGAGTGGCTTCAGATCATCCCGCCCGAGCGGCTCTACGAGATGTATGCCATGACCGAGTGCATCGGCATGACGTCCATCCGCGGCGACGAGTGGCTGCGCCACCCCGGCAGCGTCGGCAAGATGCACTGCGGCCGGGTGTCCATTCGCAGTGAGGACGGCCACGAGCTGCCCACCGGCGAGGTCGGCGAGATCTTCATGTCCTGGGGCGATAACAGCCCGCGTGTGACGTATAAGAACATCCCGCCCATCCCGACGGACAGCGAAGGCTTCCGCAGCGTCGGCGACATGGGCTATGTAGATGCTGACGGCTATCTGTACTTTGCAGACCGCCGCAGCGACATGATCGTCACCGGCGGTGAGAACGTCTTTGCCGCCGAGGTCGAGATGGTGCTCAAAAAGCACCCCAAAGTGGTTGACGCAGTGGTCATCGGCCTGCCGGATCCGGATTGGGGGCACCGCATCCACGCCATCGTGGAGACGAACGCCCCGGTCGGGAGCAAGGACCTGATCCGCTTCGCGCTCAACTATCTCCCCCCGTACAAGATCCCCAAATCCATTGAATTTACGGATCGCATTCCCGTTAATGAAAACGGGAAGGTCGTGCGCAGCAAGCTGATTGAGGAGAGCCTCGCCAAAGGCTACTGACCGGCGCTGCACACAGGAAAGCAACCAGACTGTCCACGGCAAATGCCGAATCATCAGACAGGAGAATACACTATGGAAAACAACAAAAACTATATGAAAGGCTTTGTGCCGTATGCTGTTGCAGCGGCCATCCTGAGCCTTTGCGGCGGCTTCACCGCTTCGGTGCCGACCGCGATCTCCACGGCCTGGAACGCGGATGCGTCTCTGACGTTCATCACGCTGGCTTACTCCCTGGCCGCCGCCGCTATGGCGCCGATCATGGGCAAGCTCGGCGGCGCGATCGGCCGCAGAAAGATGCTGCTCGGCGCGATGGCGCTCTACACCGTCGGCCAGGCGCTCATCGCCATCTGCCCGCAGAACGTCCCGCTGCTGCTCGTGTTCCGCTTCATGGTCGGTATCGGCGCAGCCGGCATCGCTCCGGTCGTCATGTCCTACATCATGATGGAGTTCCCGCCCGAGAAAATGGGCCAGGGCTTCACGATCTACATGGCGCTGGCCTGCGGCATGGTCATCTTTGGACCCACTCTCGGCGGTATCGTCATGAAAGTCATCGGCACGGCCAGCGCATGGCGTATCGTCATGTGGATCTGCGTCGCACTGTGCGTGATTTCGTTCCTCATCTGCTTTGCAAAAGTCAAGGATAACCCGAACATCCCCAAGGGCTCTATGAAGGGCTTTGACTGGGCGGGCGCCGTGTTCGTCCTGCTCATGTTCGGCGCGCTCGTCTGCGTGCCCACCTTCGGCCAGCAGAACGGCTGGGCCAGCGTTGCGACGCTCGCGTCCATCGGCGTGGCCGTCGTCGGTCTGATCGTCCTCTTCCTCGTTGAGAAGAAGGCTGCCAGCCCGATCCTCAACGGCAAGTTCATCGCCCGCAAGAACTTTGTGCTCCCCGTGCTGATCATGTTCCTCACGCAGGGCCTCATGACCGCCTGCCTGACCGAGGTCATCCGCTTCGGTTACGCCATCGACAAGGCCACCGTCGCTGCGGTCGCCATGAGCATTGAGTACCTCGGCATGGCCATCGGCACCATCGTCCTTGGCCCCATGGCCGATAAGAAAGAGCCCAAGATCGTTGCTGCGATTGCGCTCGTGTTCGTTGCCATCGGCTCTCTGATCATGCTCTTCATCGGCGAGAATGCCGGCATCCTCATGATGGGCGGCGCGCTGTTCTTCGTCGGCCTCGGCCTCGGCGGCAACACCACCATCTTCATGAAGGTTGCGCTGTCCGGCGTTGCTCCGGCTGAGTCCTCCTCCGCTTCCGGCACGTTCAACGTCTTCAAGGATATGTGCGCTCCGTTCGGCGTCGCCATCTTCGTGCCCATGTTCGTCACCGGCATGACCAAGAAGGCCGCCACCGGCATGGCAGTGCCCGCCGCTGCCGCCAGCGCGCTGCACTCCGTGGCGCTCGTGCAGCTCATCTGTGTCGTCATCGGCATCGTGGTCTGCTTCCTGATCCCGAGCGTGCACAAGAAGGCAGAAGCCGTCAAAGAGTAATTTCTTCCGACCAATCAACCTCATTCAGTGCGATACGCACAGAAAGGATTGTCATCTAACATGAAAGAAATCGACAACAAACTGACCCAGAAGTTTGACGAGTATCCGTCCTTCGGCGTCCTCAAGGGCGTCAAGGTCTTCGTGACCGGCACGAACATCGCCGGCCCCTTCGCCGGCTGCCTCATGGCCGAGATGGGCGCGAAGGTCCTGCAGGCCGAGGCTCCGACCATCGCCTGCCAGACCCGCGGCACCCTCGCGTGGAGCCAGAACCACCGCAACGAGTACTCCATCACCATCAACTCCGCCAGCCCCGCCGGCAAGAAGATCTTCCTCAAGTGCATCGAGTGGGCTGACATCTGGATCGAGGCCGGCCGTCCTGGCTCCTATGCCAAGCGCGGCCTGACCGATGAGGTCTGCTGGAAGCACAACAAGAAACTCGCCATCGTGCACGTGTCCGGCTACGGCCAGTTCGGCCCGTCCAAGAACAAGCCCTCCTACGACGTTTCCGGTCAGGCCATGGGCGGCTACATGTACATGAACGGCGTCTCCCCGACGTCCGGCCCGCTGAAGGTCAACCCGTACCTGTCCGACTACATCACCGCTTACAACGCCTGCATGGTGGCCCTCGCCGGCTACATCAACGCGAAGAACAGCGGCGAAGGCGACTCCTGCGACGTCGCTCAGTACGACACCATGTTCCGCCTGCTCGACAACTACCCGGCCAACTGGTTCAACAAGGGCTACCCGAAGCAGGGCGAGCCCGTGCCCTTCCGCACCGGCAACAAGAGCGACCAGGCTGCCTGCTTCTCCTTCTACGACACGAAGGAAGGCAACGCCATGTTTGTTGCGATCGTCGGCCAGGGCCCTGTCACCCGCGGTTACCCGATCATCGGCATGGGCAAGCCCGGCGTCACCGAGGGCATCCCGAAGAACTGCACCGGCTTCCCGCTGTTTGACCCCCGCGGCAAGAAGGCGGACGAGCTGTGCGCGAAGTTCTGCGCCGAGCACACCTGCGACGAGATCGAGGAGATCTTCAACAAGGCCGGCATCCCGTGCCAGCGCGCTTACGGCCCGGCCGACATCGAGAAGGATCCGCAGTACGAGGCTCGCGAGAACATCGTCGAGTGGGATGACCAGTGCTTCGGCAAGATGAAGGGCATCGGCGTCACGAACATCTTCAAGAAGAACCCGTCCCAGATCGTGGCTTCCGCGCCGTGCTTCGGCGAGCACAACCGCGAGGTTCTCAAGGACTTTGGCTACACCGACGAGGAGATCGACGCGCTCTACAAGAAGGGCGAGCTCGCGACTTGGACGCCGGCGGACACCGCCCGCATCAAGAACTTCGTTGAGTGGCACTTCTTCTGGGATCCGGAGCGTCAGGCCAAGCGCATCGGCCTGGAGTATCCCCCGAAAAAGTAAATCTTAGCGCAAATAGACGGTAAGCTGTCAGCATGGGCTTTTGCCCGTGTTGGCAGCTTATCTTGAATCCGGAGAAATCTGTAGAAAAACACGACAAAAAGGAGGCACAGCATACATGAGTTTCAAAAAAATTGACTGCAACCTCACACAGAAGTTTGATGAATATCCCGATTTCGGCGTCCTGAGCGGCGTCAAGGTCTTTGTGTCCGGCACGGCCATCGCCGGCCCCTTTGCCGGCTGCCTGATGGCGGAAATGGGCGCAAAGGTGCTCCAGTCCGAGGCCCCCAAGATCTCCTGCGGTACGCGCGGCACCACGAGCTGGTCGCAGAACCACCGCAATGAGTTCTCCATCACCTGCAACCCGCGCACGCCCGCCGGCAAGAAGATCTTCAAGAAGTGCCTCGAGTGGGCGGATATCTGGATCGAGTCCAGCAAGGCCGGCACCTATGCCAAGATGGGCCTCACCGACGAGGTGTGCTGGGGCGTCAACAGCAAGCTGTGCATCGTGCACGTCTCCGGCTACGGCCAGACGGGCCCGTATAAGTCCAAGGCGTCCTACGACGTTTCCGGTCAGGCGATGGGCGGTTATATGTACATGAACGGCGTGTCCCCGACGGATGTGCCGCTGAAGGTCAACCCCTATCTGTCTGACTACGTCACGGCCTACAACGCCTGCATGACCGCGCTGTCGGCTTACATCCATGCGCTCAAGACCGGCAAGGGCGAGTCCTGCGACGTTGCGCAGTACGACACCATGTTCCGTCTGCTGGATAACTACCCGGTGCTCTGGTACAACAAGGGCTACCCGAAGGACGGCGAGCCCGTGCCGTACCGCACCGGCAACCACTCCGACCTCGCCGCCTGCTTCTCGTTCTACACCACGAAGGACAACAAGCAGCTCTTTGTCGCCATCAACGGTCCAGGACCGGTTGAGAAGGGCTATCCCATCATCGGCGTCGGCACGCCGGGCGTCACCCCGGGTCTGCCGAAGGGCATCCCCGGCTTCCCGCTCAACACCCCCATGGGCCAGAAGGCGGACCAGGCACTCACGGACTTCTGCGCGCAGCACACCTGCGCCGAGCTCGAGGAGATCTTCAACAAGGCCGGCATTCCCAACCAGCGCGCGTATGAGCCCGGCGACATTGAAAACGATCCGCAGTACGCCGAGCGCGAGAACCTCGTCGAGTGGGAGGACCAGATCTTCGGCGAGATGAAGGGCATCGGCATCACGAACCGCTTCAAGAACAATCCCTCCAAGATTGTGGCCTCCGCGCCGTGCTTCGGCGAGCACAACCGCGAAGTCCTCAAGGACTTCGGCTACACCGATGAGGAGATCGACGCGCTCTACAAGAAGGGCGAACTCGTGACCTGGACGCCGGCGGACACCGCCCGCATCCGGCACCTGCCCGACTGGGGCTTCTTCTGGGACACCGAGCGCCAGTGTGAGCGCATCGGCATGGAGTGGCCGCCGAAGGGCGAGTAATATCCGGGGCCGGCTGCACACACCGGAATTTCGTTGTGTGCAGCCCGCCCACAGCAACTGATGAATCAAAAAGGAGAAACCAATGGGTAGACTCGATGGAAAAGTCTGTTTTGTGACCGGTGCCGGCTCCGGCATCGGCGCCAAGACCGCCGAGCTCTTCGCACAGGAGGGCGCAAGCGTCATCATGGCGGATATGCAGGAGGAAAACCTCAACAAAGTTGCCGAGAGCATCCGCGCCGCGGGCGGCGAGGTCATGACGACCGTTGTCAACATCACCGATAACGACGCCGTGAAGGCCGCCGTTGCTGCCGGCGTTGAGAAGTACGGCAAGCTTGACGCACTGGCCAATATCGCCGGTGTGCTCGACGTGGCCATGCGCCCGATCGACGATTTCCTCACCAGTGACCTCGACACGACGCTCAGCGTGAACGTCAAGGGCACGATGTATGTTACCCGCGCGGCCGTCAAGCAGTTCGTCGCGCAGGGCTACGGCACCATTGCCACCGTCGCCTCCGTCGGCGGCGTGAACGGCAACGGCAGCGCAGCCTACACGGTCTCGAAGGGCGCCGAGGTCGCGCTGACCAAGCACATCGCGCTTCGCTTTGCCAACGGCACGCAGAAGATCCGCGCCAACTGCGTGTGCCCCGGCACGGTCATGACCCCCATGACCACGCGCGCCATGAAGGCCAGAGGCAAGTATACGAAGGCCGCCAAGGCCATGCAGGCATCCACCGCCAAGCACTCTACGCTTGACGTCGGCACCTGCTCGGATCTCGACATCGCCAAGATCCTGCTGTTTTTGTGCAGCGACGATTCTGCGCCGCTCAACGGGCAGGCGCTCGTTGCCGACTACGGCGCAAACCTTTAAGCAACCTCGGCGCAGCCGCGCCGATCACCGGAAACAATATGACGACCATCAGAAAGGAAGTGTACGGTTATGAGTAACAGACTGGAAGGAAAAGTCGCGCTGGTCACGGCGTGCACCCGCGGCATCGGCCGCGCGATCGCGGACCTCTTCGTCGATGAGGGCGCGAAGGTCTACTATGCCTGCCGCAACATGGAGACCGGCAAAGCTGCCGTCGAGGCCGCAAGAGCCCGCGGCGGTCAGGCCGAGCTCGTGTACTTTGAGGCGCACGATCCCGCCACGCACAGAAGCATGATCGACGAGTGCATTGCCAAGGAAGGCCGCCTCGACGTGCTGGTCAACAACTTTGGCGAGTCCAACCCCCGCAAGGACCTCGACATCACCAAGTGCACCTACAAAGAGTTTGAAAAGACGGTCTGCGTTGACCTTTCGACCGTGTTCAACGCCTGCCAGGAAGCGCTCAACAAGGCCATGATCAAGCAGCACTCCGGCAGCATCATCAACATCGGCTCCGTCGCCGCCGTGTGCCCTGACCGCACGCAGGTCGGCTACGGCGTGGCCAAGTCCGGCATCAACCACCTCAGCCGTCAGATGGCGCGTCAGGTCGCGCACGCAGGTGTGCGCGTCAACGTGCTCAACCCCGGCATCATCGCTACGGAAGCCGTTGCCAAGCACCTCACGCCCGAGACCCAGTCGCGCTACACGACCAACTGCATGATCAAGCACCTCGGCGAGCCCATCGACATCGCCTACATGGCGCTCTATCTCGCCTCCGACGAGTCGAAGTACGTCACCGCGCACGTGATGAACGTCTCCGGCGGCTGGATGTAATGTTCGCTTTGTCTTCTTTCAGATAAATCCCCGCATCTCCAGCGGAAAGAGCCCGGCTGATGCCGGGCTCTTTTCCTTTGCAGTCGGAGCAGCATCCCATATGGGCTCCATGCACTTATATTTCCCGAAAGGGCGGATGCCGGCATGGCGTCCGCCCTTTATGCGCTTATTCCTCGTCTATATACTCCATCACGTCCTGCACACGGCACTGCAGCAGCCGGCAGAACTGGTTGATGGTGTGGGTCGATACGTTGCCGCCGTGCTTCATGGCGTAAAAGTTCGACAGCGGCAAGCAGCGCCGGAAACGCCCCGGCCGGGATGGCCGCAGGGAAGCCCGGAGCAAAATAGCTGTTGCCCCAAAAGAATGGATTCCCATTTATAACAAGCACAAACCCGCACACGGTCAGCCGTGTGCGGGTTTTGCAATGGAAAGAAGGGATGTATGCGGTTTACATAACGCAATCAAATGGTTTACATAATCTGAATCTTGATCTTCAGATCGCTCAGCGGATCGGCCGAGCAGGCGTGGAACCGGGCGCACTTTCCGCTCAAAGCGCGGCAGGGAAGTGAGGGCGGCGGGCGATTGTTTTCGCTCTTTTCACAAATACCCCCTTTTCATCCGGGCGGTTTTATATTACAATAAAACGACGAATATGAAAAAGTGAGGGGTAGTTTTATGGGAACAGAACCCAAATATAAACGCATCCTGCTCAAGATCAGCGGCGAGGCGCTGGCCGGTGAGCAGAAGACGGGGCTGGACTTCGGCGTCATCGGTCAGGTGTGCGACGTCATCAAGACCTGCACCGAACTGGGCGTGCAGGTGGGCGTCGTCATCGGCGGCGGCAACTTCTGGCGTGGTGTGAAAAACGGCGAGGGCAAGATGGCCCGCTCGCGCGCCGACCACATGGGCATGCTCGCCACGGTCATGAACTGCCTGGCCGTGTCCGACGTCATGGAGCAAAAGGGCATCCCCGTGCGCGTGCAGACGGCCGTCGAAATGTCGACGTTTGCCGAGCACTATACCTGGGAGCGCGCCGTGGCGCATCTGGAAGAGGGCAAGGTCGTGCTCTTCGGCGCCGGCAGTGGCTGTCCGTATTTTTCGACCGACACGGCCGCCGTGCTGCGCGCCGCCGAGATCGGTGCGGACGCGATCCTGCTCGCCAAGAACATCGACGGCGTTTACAGTGCCGACCCGCACGTCGATCCCAGCGCCGTGAAGTATGACGCCATCACCTATGACGAGGTGCTGGCAAAGCATCTGGCCGTCATGGACCTGACGGCGACGTCGCTCGCGATGGAAAACGACATCCCGGTCGTCGTCTTTGCACTGGCCGATCCGCAGAATATTGTCCGCGCCGTGACGGGCAAGCCCGTCGGCACGGTCGTGACGAAATAACATCAAATTTGAAAACCCGATAAGGAGGATACACCATGTCTACCGATTATACCGAGTTTGAATCCAAAATGAAAAAGACCGCTTCGGTCCTCACCGAGCAGTACGATTCCGTCCGCGCCGGCAAGGCCAACCCCGCCGTGCTCGACCGCATCACGGTCGATTACTACGGCTCGCCCACGCCGATCCAGCAGATCGCGTCGATCAGCACGCCGGACGCCCGTTCGCTGCTCATCCAGCCGTGGGACGCTTCCGTGCTCAAGGGCATTGAAAAGGCCATTTTGGCGTCCGATCTGGGCCTGAACCCCCAGAACGACGGCCGCACCATCCGTCTGGTTTTCCCGGCACTGACCGAGGAGCGCCGCCGTGACCTCGTCAAGCAGGTCAAGAAATACGGCGAAGAGGCCAAGGTTGCCGTGCGCAACATCCGCCGCGACGCGATGGACAAGTTCAAGGCGCAGAAGAAAAAGTCCGAGATCACCGAGGACGACCTCAAGATCATCGAGAAGGATCTGCAGAAGCTGACCGACGATTATATCAAGGAAGTTGAGCGCATCGCCGACGAAAAAGAAAAGGAGCTCATGGAGATCTGAGCTCCCGCACCCGCAAATGCGATACGGGGGGATTTTTCATCCCCCCGTTTGAATATCCTGTCTACAGGCGCCGCCCATCCGGGCGGTGCAGGAGGAACTATGGCAAACAATAAGACGACTGCGCCGCAGGTGGATTTCTCGCGCCTGCCGCGCCACGTGGCGATCATCCTCGACGGCAACGGCCGCTGGGCCAAAAAGCGCGGCCTGCCGCGCACGGCCGGCCATGCCTACGGTGCCGAGGCGTTTCGCCGCATCGGCAACTACTGCAAGGCCATCGGCATCGAATACCTCACGGTCTACGCCTTTTCCACGGAAAACTGGCGCCGCCCGCCCGAGGAGGTGCGCACGATCATGAGCATCTTCGATAAATATATGAAAGAAGCGCTCTCCATCATGGAGCGCGACCGGTTCAAGATGCGCTTTTTCGGCGAGCGGTCCGGCCTCTCGCCGGAGCTGCAGCGCCTCATGGCCGCGGCCGAGGAGAAGAGCACGCACTATGACGGCTGCCAGATGAATCTGTGCATCAATTACGGCGGCCGGGACGAGATCCTGCACGCCGTGCGCCGGTATGCCGAGGCCTACAAGGCCGGTACTGCGCCGGAGCTCACAGAGGACGTTTTCAGCAATTACCTGTATTCGGCCGGCATCCCGGACCCCGACCTCATCATCCGCACGAGCGGGGAGCAGCGGCTGAGCAACTTCCTGCCCTGGCAGGGCGCGTACTCGGAGTTGTATTTTACCGACACGCTCTGGCCGGACTTTACCGAGCGCGATATGGACGCGGCCCTGGCAGAGTTCCAGCGGCGCGACCGGCGCTTTGGCGGCGTGAAATGACCGCCGCACCCGAGAGAAAGACAAACGGGAGGAACCAAGCATGAAAAACAGACTGATCGTTGCGGCCATTGGCATCCCGGCGCTGCTGGCTGTGATCTTCTTCACCCCGATCTGGGGCTGGGGCATCGTGGTGGCCATCATGGCGTCGTTCTGCGCGTGGGAGCTGCTGCACACGACGATGCCGAAGTTCGTGCCGCGCTTTGCGGTGTATGCCGGCGTGTGCGGCGCGGCCATCGTGCTCGGCGCGGCGTTCGGCCGGTCCGAGCTCGTGTTCAAGATCGCGGCCTATGTGCTGTTCGTGACCATGTTCGTCGAGATGATGATCTCGTTTCACAAGCCGGAGCGCATCCCGTTTCAGGATCTGGCGCTCGTGTTCACGGCGGGCATCGTCATCCCATGGATGCTCTCGTCGCTTGTGCGCCTCGGCCTGAACGACCCGAAGGCACCGTATCTGCTGCTGCCGTTTGTCATCACGTGGCTGAGCGATTCGGGCGCGTTCTTCGTCGGCCGCAGCATGGGCAAGACCAAGCTCGCCCCCGCCCTGAGCCCGAACAAAACGGTCGAGGGCTGTGTCGGCGGCTTTGTGTGCGCCATTGCGGCGGCCATGCTCTATGGACTCGTGCTGCACCTGTGCGGCTACCGCGTGCAGATCGGCCTGCTTGCCATCTACGGCTTCTTCGGCAGCCTTGCCGGTCAGGCGGGCGACCTGGCGTTTTCCGCTATCAAGCGCGAGCACGGCGTGAAGGATTACAGCAATCTGCTGCCCGGTCACGGCGGCATGCTCGACCGCTTTGACAGCACGATCTTCACGGCACCCATGCTCGAGCTGCTGGTGCTGCTGGCACCGGCCATCTCGGTCGCGGCACAGTAAAGGAGCGTAGCTATGGTACATTCGATTTCTATCCTCGGTTCCACCGGCAGCATCGGCCGCCAGACCGTTGCCGTCGCGGAGCATCTGGGCCTGAACGTTCGCGCACTGACGACGAACCGTAATATTCAGCTCGCCGAAGAGCAGGCGCGCCGCCTGCACCCGGCGTTCGTCGCCGTGACGGACGAGGCGGCGGCCAAGGCGCTGCGCATCGCGCTCGCCGACACGGATATTGCCGTCGGCAGCGGGGAAAACGCCCTGTGCGAGGCGGCGGTGCTCTCGGACACGGACGCCGTCGTCACGGCGGTGTCCGGCGCGGTCGGCCTGCGGCCGACGCTCGCGGCCATTGAAAAGGGCCGCCGCATCGCGCTGGCCAATAAGGAGACGCTCGTGTGCGCGGGCGACATCGTCATGCGCCGCGCTAGGGAATGCGGCGCGGAGATCGTGCCGGTCGATTCCGAGCATTCGGCCATCTTCCAGTGCCTGACCGGCCGGGAGGGGGAACTGCGCAAGATCCTGCTCACCGGCTCCGGCGGTCCGTTCCGCGGCTGGACGCGCGAAGAAACGCGCGACGTCACGCCCGAGATGGCCGTCCGCCACCCGAACTGGAGCATGGGCGCGAAGATCAGCGTGGACTCCGCGACCATGATGAATAAGGGCCTGGAATACATCGAGGCCATGCACCTGTTCGGCGTCACGCCGGACGATATTCAGGTGCTCATCCATCCGGAGAGCGTCGTGCACTCGATGGTCGAGCTGCTCGACGGCACGGTCATCGCCCAGCTCGGCGTGCCGGATATGGGCCTGCCCATCCAGTACGCGCTCACGTATCCGGAGCGCAAGCCCAGCCGCAGCGACCGGCTGGACTTCACGGCCTATCCCGGCGGGCTGCATTTTTACGCGCCCGATCTCGAGGCGCTGCCGTGTCTTGCGCTCGCCATGCAGTGCGCGCGCACCGGCGGCACCGCGCCGACGGTCATGAACGCAGCCAACGAAATTGCCGTTGGCCTGTTTTTGGGCCACAAGATCGGGTATCATTCTATTTATGAAAGCGTTGCGGCGGCGGTGGAGGCCATCGCGCCGGCCGCAGCGCCGGATCTGGACGTCATCCGCGCGGCCGATCAGGAGGCGCGCGCCTTCGTCCGGTCATATTTCCATTTCTGAAAGGACAGCACATGTATATTCTGCTCGCAATTCTCGTCTTTGGGATCCTCATCGCCGTGCACGAGCTCGGCCACTTCCTCGTGGCCAAGGCGTGCGGGGTGCGTGTGGATGAGTTCGCCATCGGCATGGGCCCCGCCATCTGGAAAAAGCAGAAGGGGGAGACGCTCTACGCCGTCCGCTGCCTGCCGATCGGCGGGTTTTGCGCCATGGCGGGCGAGGACGAGGCGATCGACGACCCGCGCGCGTTCACGAGCCAGCCGGCATGGAAGCGGTTTCTGATCCTCTGTGCCGGTGCGTTCATGAACTTCGTGTTCGGCCTGCTGCTGCTTCTGATCGTGTTCGCGCAGGCAAAGAGCTTCTCCACGCCGACGCTCACGGACTTCATGGACGGCTGCCCCTATCAGGGCGAGGACGCCCTGCAGGTGGGCGACACGATCTGGAGCATCGACGGACACCGCATCTATTTCACGACCAATGTCAGCGAATATCTCGCCCGCGGGGGCGACACGCATGATATTGTCATCAAGCGTGACGGCGAGAAGGTCGCGCTCAACGATTTTTACCTCGTCGCGCGCGAGTATCCGGGGCAGGACGGCAAGATGTACGGCTTCTACTTCGGCACGAAGCCGGCGACGTTCGGTGCCAAGCTCCAGACCACATGGTACAGCGCGATGGACTTCGTGCGCATGGCCTGGATGGGCCTGAGCGATCTGTTCGCGGGTGCGGTCGGCGTCAAGGATCTGTCCGGCCCGGTCGGCATCGTGAGCATGATGAACGAGGTCGGCAAGGAGTCGGCCACGAAGGCGGCCGCCTTCTCGAACATCGCTTATTTCTCGGCGTTCATCGCCGTGAACCTCGCGGTCATGAACATGCTGCCGCTGCCGGCGCTTGACGGCGGGCGCGTGTTCTGCCTGCTCGTCACGTGGGTGCTCGAGCGGATCAGCCGCAGGAAGATCGACCCCAAGTATGAGGGGTATATCCACACGGCAGGGCTCGTGCTGCTGCTGGCACTGATGGCTTACGTCATGTATAACGACATTTCCAAACTTGTCACCTGAGCCGGGGCGGATTTGTCCGCCTCGGTTTTTTTACGGCTTCGGCCACCTTGGAGAGAGATAGGAGTGCTTATGAACAGAACGCAGACAAAACAGATCCATGTCGGCCCCGTCGCCATCGGCGGCGGCGCGCCGGTCGCGGTGCAGTCCATGTGCAACACGCACACCTCGGACGCGCGCGCGACCATCGAGCAGATCGCCCGGCTGCATGATGCCGGGTGCGAGATCATCCGTCTGGCCGTGCCGGATCAGGCCGCGGCGGACGCCCTGCCCGAGATCGTGCGCGCCTCGCCCATCCCGGTCGTGGCCGACATTCATTTTGACTACCGGCTCGCGCTCGCGGCGGCGAAGGCCGGCGTGCACAAGATCCGCATCAACCCCGGCAACATCGGCGAGCCGGACAATGTCCGCAAGGTGGCCGAGGCCTGCCGGGAGCGCGGTATCCCCATCCGCATCGGCGTCAACGGCGGCAGCCTGGAAAAGCGCCTGCTCGAAAAGTACGGCCACCCGACGCCGGAGGCGCTCGTCGAGAGCGCGCAGGGGCACATCGACCTGCTGCACCGGTATGATTTTGACGACATTGCCCTGTCGATGAAGAGCTCCACCGTGCCGCTGACGATCGCGGCCTACCGGCTCGCGGCCGAGCGGTTTCCGTATCCGCTGCATGTCGGCGTCACGGAGACCGGCACGGCCTACAACGGCATCATCCGCTCCGCCGTCGGCATCGGCACCCTGCTGTCCGAGGGCATCGGCGATACGATCCGCGTCTCGCTCACGGCTGACCCCGTGGAGGAGGTGCGTGCCGGCATCGCCATTCTGAAGGCGGCCGGGCTGCGCCGCGAGGGCGTGCGCTTTGTCTCGTGCCCGACGTGCGGCCGCACACAGATTGACCTCATTGCGCTTGCGCAGGAGGTCGAGCAGCGGCTCCAGGGGCTGGAGCGCGACATCACGGTCGCCGTGATGGGCTGCGTCGTCAACGGCCCCGGCGAGGCGCACGAGGCGGACTACGGCATCGCCGGCGGCAAGGACTGCGGCCTGCTGTTTCGCCGCGGCGAGATCCTCGGCAAGTACCCCGCGGACAAGCTGGCCGATGCGCTGGTGGACCTGATCCTGAGCGAAAAGTGAGGAAGCTATGAGCGAAAAGATCCCGTTTCTTGATATGTTCCCCGACTGCGCGTCCCTGCAGGATACCTGCGGCGGGCTCGACAAGGCCGAGGTGCTCGACGTGCTCATCGAGCGCGAGAGCATGACGATGCAGCTGCACACGTGGTTTGCGCGCATGCCCGCGCCCGTCGAGCGCACAAATATTGAGCAGCTGCTCGCGGCACAGTTCCGTCTGCGCGGCGTGCAGATCCAGGCGGAATACCCCGCCCCGGAGCAGAAAAAAGCCGAGCAGAAGGCCAAGGCCAGGGTCCTCATGGGCAAGCCCATCCCGAAGCGTGCGGACATCACGCCCATGAACGAGCTCACGCTCGAGAGCGGCAATGTCACGCTTGAGGGGCAGGTGTTTGCCGTCAACAGCCGCGAGATCGCCAAATACGGCTCGGCCGTGCTCTCGTTTGATATGACCGACAGCACGAGCAGCGTGCGTGTGTCGCGCTTTCTGCGCTCGGACGACGATCAGGGCATTATCGGCCTCATCCATGAGGGCATGTGGCTGCGCGTGCAGGGCAAGATCAACTACAGCAAGTACGACGAGGACATGGTGCTCGAGCCGCGCAACATCGTGCAGGGGGAGAAGGTCATCCGCCCCGACAACGCGCCGCAAAAGCGCGTGGAGCTGCACTTACATACCCGCTACTCGGCACTCGACGCCATCTCCGACCCCGCCGACCTCGTAGCCCGCGCGGCCTACTGGGGCCACCCGGCCATCGCCGTGACGGATCACGGCGTGGCGCAGGCGTTTCCGGATATGTGGAAGGCGTCGAAGAAATACGGCGTGAAGATCATCTACGGCGAGGAGGGCTACCTCGTCAACGACGTGGACGGTACACTCGTCGTGCATGGGCAGAGCGATCTGCCACTCGATACGGAGTTCATCGCCTTCGACATCGAGACGACCGGCCTGCACCTGGACACGAACCGCATGACGGAGATCGGCGCGGTGCTCTTCTCCGGCGGCGAGATCAAGGCGGAGTTTGACACGTTCGTCAACCCGCACATGCCCATCCCGGCCGAGATCACGCGCCTGACCGGCATCACGGATGCCGATGTGGCCAATGCGCCCGACGAGGCGGAGGCCATGCGCCAGTTTCTCGACTTTGCAGGCGGGCGGCCGATCATCGCGCACAATGCCGACTTTGATACCGGCTTCATGAGCGCGGCCTGCCGCCGGGCGGGCATCCCGTTCGAGCCGGTGTATCTCGATACGCTGGTGCTCGCGCAGTACCTGCTGCCGGACCTCAAGCACCACAAGCTCGACCAGGTCTCGAACCGCCTGAGCCTGCCGGACTTCAACCACCACCGCGCGTGTGACGATGCGATGGTCGTGGCGCGCATCATGGACAAGTTCCTGCCCATGCTCGCGGCCAGGGGCGCAAAGACGATCGGCGACTTCAACGACCTCGTGCGCGGCGGCCTGAAGGAGAAGCGCCGCACGCACCACATCTCCATTCTGGTGAAAAACAAGACCGGCCTGAAAAACCTCTACGAGATCATTTCCCGGTCGTATCTGAAGTATTTTAAGCGCAACCCCACCATCCCCAAGAGCCTGCTCATGGAGTACCGCGAGGGCCTCATCATCGGCTCGGCGTGCGAGGCGGGCGAGGTGTTCGAGGCTGTGCTGCGCGGCAAGAGCGACACGGAGCTCAAGCGCATCGCGTCTTTTTACGACTATCTCGAGATCATGCCGCTGGCCAATAACCACTTCCTGCTCGACAACGGTACCGTGCGCAGCGAGGAATCCCTGCGCAACCTCAACCGCCGCATCGTGCAGCTCGGCGAGGAGCTCGGCAAGCCCGTTGTGGCGACGTGCGACGTGCATTTCCTCGATCCCGAGCAGGAGATTTTCCGCCGCATCCTGCTGGCGGCCAAGAAATTCTCCGACGCGGACAAGGCCATGCCGCTCTATTACCGCACGACGGAGGAGATGCTCGACGAATTTGCCTATCTCGGCCCCGAAAAGGCGCAGGAGGTCGTCGTCACGAACACGAACGCCATTGCCGACAGTGTCGAGGTGTTCGAGCTCCTGCCGAAGGATCTCTACCCGCCGAAGATCGAAAACTCCGCCCAGCAGCTCAAGGATCTGGTCTATGGCAAGATGACGGCCATCTACGGCGACAACCCGCCGAAGCTCATCACCGAGCGCGTCGAGACCGAGCTGCACGACATTCTCTCGCGCGGGTACGACGTCATTTACATGAGCGCGCAGAAGCTTGTCGCCAATTCCCTCGAGCACGGCTATCTGGTCGGCAGCCGAGGCAGCGTCGGCTCGTCGCTCGTGGCGTACTTCTCCGGCATCACGGAGGTCAATTCGCTCCCGCCGCACTATGTCTGCCCGCAGTGCAAGTATACGGACTTTGACTCCGGTGCGGGCTTCGGCTGCGGTGCGGACATGCCGGACAAGGTGTGCCCCAAGTGCGGCGCCAAGCTGCGCAAGGACGGGTTCGATATTCCGTTTGAAACGTTCCTCGGTTTCGGCGGCGACAAGGTGCCCGATATCGACCTGAACTTCTCGGGCGAATACCAGTCCAAGGCGCATAAGTACACCGAAGAGCTCTTCGGCTCGGACCACGTGTTCCGCGCCGGGACGATCGGCACGCTGGCGGAAAAGACGGCCTACGGCTATGTCCTCAAGTACCTTGAGGAGCGCGGCAAGACCCTGCCGAAGGCGGAAATGAACCGCCTCGCGCTCGGCTGCGTCGGCGTCAAGCGCACGACCGGCCAGCACCCCGGCGGCCTCGTCGTCATCCCGCAGGACAAGGACGTCACGGATTTCTGCCCCGTGCAGCACCCGGCCGACGATCCGAACAGCGACATCATCACCACCCATTTTGAATACCACTGCATGGAGGCAAACCTCCTCAAGCTCGACGAGCTCGGCCACGATGACCCGACCATGATCCGCATGCTCGAGGATATGACCGGCGTCAACGCGCGCGAGATCCCGCTCGACGATCCGGACACCATGGGCATCTTCTGCAGCGCGGCGCCGCTCGGCCTGACGGACGACGACCCGATCGTCGGCAAGACCGGCACGATCGGCATCCCCGAGTTCGGCACCGGCTTCACGCGCCAGATGCTCGTCGACACGCAGCCGAAGGGCTTTGACATCCTCGTGCGCCTGTCCGGCTTCTCGCACGGCACGGATGTGTGGCTCGGCAACGCGAAGGACCTCATCATGTCCGGCACGGCGACGGTCAACCAGACGGTCGGCTGCCGCGACGATATCATGCTCTACCTCATCAGCCGCGGCATGGATGCCAAGCTCTCGTTCAAGATCATGGAGAGCGTCCGCAAAGGCAAGGTCAAGCGCGGCGGCTTCCAGGACGGCTGGGTCGAGACGATGCAGGAGCACGGCGTGCCGGAGTGGTACATCACGTCCCTGAGCAAGATCGCCTACCTGTTCCCGAAAGCGCACGCGGTGGCCTACGTCATGATGGCGTTTCGCATCGCGTGGTTTAAGGTGCACGAGCCGCTGGCGTTTTACAGCGCGTATTTCTACCGCCGCAGCCAGAAGGACTCGTTCGACGCCGACATGATGACCCGCGGCCTCGATTACACCCGCCGCAAGATCAACGAACTGCGCAACAAGCCCACGCTTACGGCCAAGGAAGAGGACCTGCTCGTGACGATGGAGGCCGTGTACGAATTCAACCTCCGCGGCTTTGAATTCGCGCCCATGAGCCTCTATGAGAGCGACGCGACGAAGTTCCTCATCCGCGACGGGAAGCTCCTGCCGCCGTTCGTGGCCATCTCCGGCCTCGGCGAGAGCGCGGCGTGGAATCTCGTGGCCTGCCGCGCCGGCGGGCGCGAGTTCGTGTCGGTCGAGGAGCTCTCGGCCGCCTGTCCGAAGGTCAGCCAGACGCATCTGGAGCAGCTGCGCGCCATGGGCGCGCTCGGCGAGATGCCGGACAGCAGCCAGATGAGCCTATTTTGATTTCGTCACTTTTTTGCAATTTCTGTTTGCAACATGCGGCGATCCTTGGTATGATAAAACCGTATCCCTGTACGATTCGGCGCGGCCGAAAGAGGAGGTAATGCAATGAAACGTTTTCTGGCGCTGCTGCTGACGCTGGTCATGCTCGTGTCCGTCTGCGGTCTGCAGGCGTTCGCCGCCGACGGCGACACCCCGGCGGACACCGGCGACGAACTGGTCGTCTACACGCGCTCCGGCGCAACGCGGACATTCCATGTCGGCGATACTTTTTCGTATACCTACTGGTTCCGGCTGACGACCAAAGGCAGTTCCGTCAACAAGATCACGGGCCATGTGCTGTATGACAGCCAGTGCCTGACGGTCAATGCCGACGGCTGCAAGTTCCCGAACATGACCTCGCCCTCGACGAAAAACAACGCGGGCGACTTTGAGTTCCACGATACGTTCACGACATCGCAGGGCGGCGAGTTTGCCACCACGTCGCCGCAGGCCATGGCGAACATTTCGTTCACCGTCACGCGCGGCGGCACGGCGTATCTGACGACGCTGCTCGAGGAATTGGAGATCAAGAAGTCCAACGGCGACAAGTCCGAGCTCGTCACGAATTTCAAGAATAAGAACTGGTCGCCGACGATGTACTCCACGTACGACTATCTGCAGGATGAAAAGCCGTCGCTGGCCTCCACGCCGCTGAGCGCCTCGTCCGACGTCGTGTGGTACTATGCCGTCGACGCGGAGACCGGTGCGCCCATCCCGGCCGGGGTGACGTTTGAACTCACCGGCACGTCCGGTAATGGTGAGCACATCGAGCGCACGGCAACGTCGGACGCTTATGGCTTTGTCGGTTTCGGCACGGTGCCGTATGGCGAATCGTATTACATCCAGACGCGCACACCGGCCGGCGCCGAGGTGGCGTATATCATCAGCGACGGCGCGCGGATTCTGCCCGATGTGGAAAACGGCAAGCTGCAGCTTAACCATACGCTGCACTACAAAACGGCAGCGCCCAGCGAACTGCGCTCGATCACGGTCACGTTCGAGTGGACGAACGAGCAGATCGCGCCCGACGAAGTCTACACCAAGGACCGGCCGACGAGCGTGTACATGGAGCTGAGCCGCAACAGCGATCCCACGGTCGTGGCGCACCATTCGTCCGATCCCGAGGACGGACAGGCCGTCTTTGACAACCTGCCCATCCATGATGACAACGGCAATGAGATCACCTATGTCCTGACCACGTCGACGCTGCAGCATTACGATGCGCAGATCACGCGCACGGACATGGGCTTCCACATCAATTTCGTCTATCTCAATGACCACACCTGGGAGACGACCCGCACCGAACCTACCTGCACGGTGGACGGCTCCATCGTCTCCGTGTGTCAGGACTGCGGCGCGGTCGACCGGGTCGTGCTGCCCGCGACCGGCCACAAGCTGGCCTATTCCGGCCACGCGGCCACCTGCACGCAGACGGGCTATGAGCGCTATATGTGCACGCAGTGCTCCTACTGGTATCAGAAGGAGGTCCCCGCACTCGGCCATGACTGGAGCGACTGGGATGTCGATCTCGAGGCGACCGCCTACGCCGACGGTATCAAGCACCGCACGTGCATGCGCTGCGGCGAGGTGGAGACGTATGCCATCCCGAGCGACCACCACGAGCACACCATGAAAAAGCGTGTCGTTGAGCCGACGTGCACCGAACAGGGCTATACGGAATACTACTGCGCCAACAAGGCGGGGCTGCCCTGCGGAGAGCGTTACATCGTCGAGGGCAGCCGCACGCCGGCGCTCGGCCATGATTACGGCGGCGACAGCGGTGCCCACACGATCGTGGAGCCGACCTGCACCACGACCGGTCTGGTGGAGTATAACTGCATCTACTGCGGCTACACCTATACGGAGATCGTCAAGCAGCTGGGCCACAACTATGAGCGCGACCCGAACAAGAGCCGTGAGCCGGACTGCACACAGCCGGGCCTGAATTATTATAAGTGCGGCCGCTGCGGCGACGTGCATCAAGTGCGCGTTGAACCGCTGGGCCACGACTGGGGCGACTGGATCATTGACCGGCAGGAGACCGATCTGACCGAAGGTGCCAAGCACCGCATCTGCAAGGCCTGCGGCGAGCGGCAGGATGTCACGATCCCGAAGCTGGACCATGTACACAACCACATCCCCACGGTCGTTGAGCCGACCTGCGAGCAGCAGGGTTACACGCGCTACACCTGCGCCTGCGGTGATACGTATATTGAAGAGAGCAGCTACGTGCCTGCGCTCGGCCACACCTGGGTCGAGACCGAGCGGCAGGAGCCGACCAATAAGACCGTCGGCGTCATCACCTATACCTGCCAGCGCTGCGCGAGACTGCGCTATGAGTACATCCCTAAGACCGAGCCGATCGAGACGTGGAAAAATCCCTACCGCGACGTGCGCAGCACCGCGTGGTATTATGAGGACGTGGCCTATGTCACACGCAGCGGCCTCATGGTCGGCACCTCGGCGATGACGTTCTCGCCCGGAGCCGAGATGAGCCGCGCCATGCTCGTCGCGGTGCTCTACCGAATGAGCGGCTCGCCGAGCGTGGCGGGCATGACCGCGCCGTTCACGGATGTGCCGGCCGACCAGTGGTATACGGACGCCGTCATCTGGGCGTATAACTGCGGCGTGGTCAGCGGCACGAGCGCGACGACGTTCGCACCCGGGCAGAACATCACGCGTGAGCAGATGATGACGATGTTCTACGGCTATGCCAAATTTATGGATTACAACACGGTGGCGGTCGCCGACCTGAGCGTGTTCCCGGACGGCGGGAGCGTCTCGTCCTGGGCGCAGACCGAGATGGGCTGGGCCGTTGCCAACACGCTCATCAGCGGCGTGCAGGAGGGCGGCGCGACGTATCTGCGTCCGCAGGGAAATGCCACGCGCGCCGAGGCGGCAGCAATCCTGCACCGCTTCGACCAGTGGCGCGTCAACGCCGTTGTCACGGTGAAATGAAAACAGGAGGAGATCATACCATGGCCAATCTTGTCATTACGATCGGAAGAGAAAACGGCAGCGGCGGCCGGCAGCTCGGCAGCGAGCTGGCAGCGGCGCTGGGCGTCAAGTGCTACGACTCGGAGCTCATCAATGAGACGGCGAAAGCGAGCGGCTTTGCCAAGAGCTTTGTCGAGACGCATGAGGAGCACCGTCCGGGCAGCTTCCTGTATTCGCTCGTGACGGGCGGCGGCGTTGTCGCCGACGAGCAGCCGTTCCCTGTGCAGATCTTTCAGGTGCAGTCGGAAGTCATCCGCACGATCGCGGCGCGCGAGTCGTGCATCATCGTCGGCCGCTGCGCGGACTATGTCCTGCGCGACGATCCGAATGTGGCGCTCGTGAACCTGTTTGTCCACGCGCCGATGGACGCCCGCATCCGCCGCGAGAGCGCGCGCACGAACACCACGCCCGCGGAAGCGGAAAAGCGCATCCGTCAGGTGGATAAGGAGCGCGCAGCGTACTATAACTTTTTCTCCTCCAAGCGCTGGGGCGATGCGCAGGCCTATGACCTGTGCGTCAACACGGACGGGCTGGAGATCAGCGACGTTGTCCAGCTCGTGCTCCGCTATCTGGAGCTGCGCGGCCTGCGCTGAATCATAGGCAAGCAAAACCGGCAGACGCTCAGGCGTCTGCCGGTTTTTCCGTGTCGGGGAGATAGTCTGTGAGCTGCGCGTCCGGCACCGGCCGGATGTCTGCTCCTGCCAGCGCGGGGCAGAGGTCGGGCAGGCGCGCCGGGTCTGCGATGAGCGCATCTTTCTGCGCGCGTGTCAGGCGCTTGATGCGCGCCTCCAGCTGCCGGGCGGTCGTGGCGGTGTCGGTCGTCAGCAGCAGCGCCAGCGCCGTGACCGGATGACTGCGCGTATACTTCGCGCAGCCGGGCAGACGCTCCACGTGCTGCCGCAGGCGGCGCGCAATGTCTGGCGTCATGCCCGTGTAGAGCGAGCCGTCTGCGCAGCGCAGAAGATAGACATAGTGGCGCTTATCCATGAAAAAAGTCCCCGTTTCCCGTGTAAAATGCGTGAAAAGAGCATAGCACAAAACTGTCAATTTTTCAAACGCGCGCCTTTGCCGCATTGTGCAAAAGCGCGAATTCGGCTGCGAATATTCATTAATTCTTTGAATATTCGAGCGTTTCGTGAATATTCAGGTGGAAAACCCGAATATTCATGCACAAAAATGCTTGACAGCCCTACTTTAGCGTGCTATCATACGACCATACCAAACGGGGCGCGAGCTCCAATCTATTTTGTTTGAGGAAGAGGCTAATAAAATGAAGAAATTTGTTGCACTGCTTCTGGCAGTCCTCATGGTCGCATCTCTGTGCGCCTGTGGCCAGAAAGACACTCAGACGGGCTCGGACATCAAGACCGTGACCGCCGGCAAGCTCACCATGTCGACCAACGCGCAGTTCCCGCCGTACGAGTCCGTTGCGGACGACGGCAAGGGCTACGAGGGCACCGGCTTTGAAGGCATCGACATCGAGATCGCTTACGCTCTGGCGCAGAAGCTGGGCCTGGAGCTGGTCGTCGACGATATGGACTTTGACTCTGCTCTGAGCGCCGTCCAGACCGGCAAGAGCGACATCGTTGCCGCCGGCGTGACCGTCACGCCCGAGCGTCAGAACACCATGTGCTTCACCGACAGCTATGCCAACGGCGTGCAGGTCGTCATCGTGAAGGAAGGCTCCGACATCAAGAGCATTGATGATCTCGAAGGCAAGCAGATCGGCACCCAGCGCGGCACCACCGGTTATAGCTATTGCACCGATGATTACGGCGAAGACAGCGTTGTTGCGTTCGATGACGGCGCGACCGCCGTGCAGAACCTGCTCGCCGGTAAGGTCGACTGCGTCGTGATCGACAAAGCGCCGGCTCAGGAGTATGTCAAGGCAAACGCCGGTCTGACCATTCTGGACACCGAGTACGCCAACGAGAATTACGCCATCGGTCTGGGCAAGGACAACACCGCGCTGCAGGAAGCCCTGAACAAGGCGCTGGCCGAGCTCAAGGCGGACGGCACCATCCAGTCCATCATCGACAAGTATATCCCCAGCAAGTAATTGCAAAATTCATAAGCATGCAAAGGGCGGCCAACTGCCGCCCTTTGCGCGTAGAAAGAAAGAGGTACCTACATGGGTAATTGGGCGCAGCTTTATGCGGACCTGACGGCGCAGCTGCAGGCCGGGCAGGCCCTCGGCTTCTGGGACAATGCCTTCGTCGGCTTTTACCAGAGCTTCGTGGCCGCCGAGCGCTGGAGACTGTATCTCAGCGGTCTGCTCACCACGCTCGAGGCGACAGTCCTTGCACTGCTGCTGGGTGTCGCGCTCGGCGTCATCGTCGCGGTCATCCGCACGGCGCACGACCAGCAGCGCGCCGGGCGCAAGAATGTGATCCTCGGTGTGTTCAACGCCATCTGCAAGATCTATACGACCATCATCCGCGGCACGCCGATGATGGTGCAGCTGCTGATCATGAGCCTCGTGATCTTTGCCAGCAGCCGCAACTATACCATGATCGGCATCCTGGCACTCGGCATTAACTCCGGCGCTTACGTCTCGGAGATCGTCCGCAGCGGCCTCATGTCGGTCGACCCCGGCCAGATGGAGGCCGGCCGCAGCCTGGGCCTGAACTATTTCACGACCATGCGCTTCATCGTCATTCCGCAGGCGGTCAAGAACATCCTGCCGGCCCTCGGCAATGAGTTCATTACCCTGCTCAAGGATACGTCCCTCATCACCGTCATCGGCGGTAAGGAGATGACGTATGCGGCCAAGGCGGTCATTGCCAAGACGTATCAGGGCCTGTTCCCGCTGTTCGGCATCGCGCTGATGTACCTGCTGCTGGTCATGCTGTTTTCCAAGCTGCTCGGTGTGCTTGAAAGGAGGCTGCGTCAAAGTGATCGACGTTAAACACCTGTCCAAATCGTTCGGCGACCACCTCGTGCTCGATGATATTTCCGAGCATGTCAGCCCCGGTGAAAACGTGGTCATCATCGGCCCCTCCGGCTCCGGCAAGTCGACGTTCCTGCGCTGCCTGAACCTGCTCGAGCAGCCAACGGCCGGCACCATTACCTTTGCCGGTACGGAGATCACCGACCCGAAGGTGAATATCGACGCCATGCGCCGCCAGATGGGCATGGTGTTCCAGCACTTCAACCTGTTCCCGAACATGACCGTGCGCAAGAATATCACGCTCGCGCCCGTGCAGACGAAGCTCATGTCGCAGGCAGAGGCGGATGCGGAGGCGGACAAGCTCCTTGCCCGCGTCGGTCTGGCCGACCGCGGCGACAGCTATCCGTCCGCGCTCTCCGGCGGGCAGAAGCAGCGCATCGCCATCGTGCGTTCGCTCGCCATGCACCCGAAGGTCATGCTCTTCGACGAGCCGACGAGCGCGCTCGACCCCGAGATGGTCGGCGAAGTGCTCGACGTTATGAAGGAGCTGGCGCACGAGGGCATGACGATGGTCGTCGTCACGCACGAGATGGGCTTCGCCCGCGAGGTGGGCGACCGCGTGCTGTTCATGGCCGACGGCAAAATCGCCGAGTCCGGCACGCCGAAGGACATCTTCGAGCACCCGCAGTGCGCGCGCCTGCAGGACTTTTTGGCCAAGGTACTGTAAGTGGACATGAAAACCGCGCAGCCTGACCGGCTGCGCGGTTTTCTGCGGAAAGGAGCCAGAATGTCGGAACTGACCTGTCCCGTCTGCGGCGGCGCGCTGCACCGGGAGGAGCGATCCCTGCGCTGCGGCGCGGGACACTGCTATGACCTTGCGCGGCAGGGCTATGTGAATCTGCTGCGCACGAACCGGTCCAAGGATAAGCGCCACGGCGACGATAAGCGCATGGTGGCCGCGCGCACCGCGTTTCTGGACGCGGGCTATTACGCGCCGTTGCGCGATGCGATCGCTGCCGCCGCGGTGGAATATACCTCCGGAGACGCGGATGTGCTCGACGCCGGCTGCGGCGAGGGGTATTACACCGCCCACGTCCTGCACGCACTGCAGGCGCAGGGGGCAAGCCCCTCCGTGTGCGGCGTGGACATCTCGCGCGACGCGCTCATCTGCGCGCACCGCCGCGCGCCGGAGCTGACGCTGGCCGTGGCCAGCATCGCGCATCTGCCGGTCGCGGATGCGAGCTGCGACCTTGTGCTCAACGTGTTCGCGCCGCACGACGCGGCCGAGTTTGCGCGCGCGCTGCGCCCCAAAGGGGTGCTGCTGCGCGTCATCCCGCTCGAGCGCCATCTCTGGGGCCTCAAGCAGGCGGTGTATGACCGCCCGTATGAAAACACCGTCCCCGACCCGGCGCTGCCCGGCTTCACGCTCGCGGAGCAGCGGGCGCTGCGCGGCACGATCACCCTGCGCACGAACGCAGATATCGAGGCCCTGTTTTGCATGACGCCGTATTACTATAAGACCGGCGCGCGCGACCAGGCCAAGCTCCACGCGCTCGATACGCTGACCACGGAAACCGAATTTGCCCTCCTGATCTATCGGAAAGCATGAAAAACGTTAGCACTCGATTCGAAAGAGTGCTAACGTTTACATTTTGTTCACGATATATACTTTATTTATTCATAATTGTATAGTAATTTATATATCGTAAAGAGCGAGAGAAATAAATCGAACGCTCGAGAAAATCATTACCGTGTATAGAATTCTAGGAGGAATATAAAATGTTCGAAATCATGCCTTTTGACCGCAGAAGCTATCGTATGAGCTGCAATCCGTTCCGTGAGCTGGAGCAGATGGAGAAGAATTTTTGGGGTGACCAGCAGGTCAATCCGTTCCGCACCGACATTTCCGAGACGGCGGACGGCTACAAGCTCGAGGCCGACCTGCCGGGCTTCCAGAAGGAAGACATCCACATCGACATTGACGACGACATCCTGTCCATCCGGGCCGAGCACAAGGACAGCAAGGACGAAAAGGACGACAAGGGCGATTACATCCGCCGCGAGCGTTACTATGGTTCTTACTCCAGAAGCTTCAACGTGTCCGAGATCGACGTCGAGGGCATCAAGGCCGCCTATGAAAACGGTGTCTTGACGCTGACCATGCCCAAGAAGGCCCCGGTAAAGCCGGAGTCCAAGCACCTCGAGATCGAATGATCGAGGGCCAAAATCGTTAAATCCTCTCATCTCTCATTTTCCTTTTATCCCCCTATCGAAAAGGCGTCCGGTGTCCGGCCGGGCGCCTTTTCCATGCTCTGCGCGGCTTGACAGCGCGGCAGTGCGTTGTATAATAGATTGACTTTGTAAGAATTGAGAGAACCGTTATGCAAAAACTCAGTCAAAAAACGCAGGGCATCGTCTATGTCCTCATCGCGGCGTTCGGCTTTTCGCTCATGTCCATGTTTGTGAAGCTGGCGGGCGATCTGCCGGCGTTTGAAAAGGCGTTTTTCCGCAACTTTGTTGCGCTCATTTTCATCGTCATCCTCATGCTGCGCAGCCGCACGTCGTTCCGGCCGGAGCGGCGCAACCTCCCGGCGCTGTTTGGCCGGTGCTTTTTTGGCACGCTGGGCCTGCTGTGCAATTTCTATGCCATCGGCAGGCTGAATCTGCCGGATGCGAATATGCTCAACAAGCTCTCGCCGTTTTTCGCCATCCTGTTTTCGATTTTCCTGCTGCGCGAAAAGCCGAACCTTGTGCAGGTGCTCGGCGTGCTGGTCGCCTTTTTCGGCAGCGTGTGCATCATCAAGCCGAGCTTCGATAATCCTCAGATGCTCCCGGCGCTGGCCGGCGTGCTCGGCGGGCTGGGCGCCGGCGCTGCGTACACGTTCGTGCGCTATCTCGGCGCGCGGGGGGAAAACGGCAGCCGCATCGTGTTTTATTTCTCGGCATTCTCCTGTCTGGTCTGCCTGCCGCTTCTGCTGCTGGATTATGAGCCGCTGAGCGCGCGGCAGCTGATCTATCTCCTGCTGGCGGGGGCGTTTGCGTGCATCGGGCAGCTCGGCATCACGAAGGCGTATGTCTGTGCACCGGCCAAGGAGATCTCGGTGTATGACTATACACAGGTGCTCTTTGCCGCCGCGCTGGGCTTTTTCGTCTTTGGCGAGGTGCCGGACGGGCTCAGCGTTCTGGGCTATGTGCTCATCTGCGGCGCGGGCGTCGGCATGTTCCTTTATAACCGTCGGCACGGCGCTGCCCATCCCTGAATCATCGGCTGGCGCCGGATGCAAAATGCATCCGGCGCCAACTTTTTTGCGTTTTTCATCACGGAGAGCAAATGTGTTGAGCAATGTATCCCCCCAGGGAGCTTGTGCAGAAAGTGACTGGTACGTTATAATCTTGTCATAAGAAACGAAGGGAAAGGGCGGTGCATTCCATGCATATGGCAGATGCGTTGCTCACGCCGGCAGTCGCCGGTGTGATGTATGCCGCTTCTGCGGTCGTTGCGGGGGCATCGATCGTGGAGCTGCACAAGGAAGAAAAGCAGGACCTGACCTCGGCGGCCAAAAAGCTGCCGACCATGGCCGTCATGTCGGCGCTCGTGTTCGCGGGGCAGATGATCAACTACACCATCCCCGGCACCGGCTCGTCCGGCCACCTCTGCGGCGGCCTGCTGCTCACGTCCGTGCTCGGGCCGTGGGCGGGATTTTTGTCCATGATCGTAATCCTTACGATCCAGTGCCTGTTCTTTGCCGACGGCGGCCTGATGGCGCTGGGCGCGAACGTCTGGAACATGGCGTTTTACGGCTGCTTCGTCGGATATTTTCTCATCTATCGGCCGCTGATGCGCAGCCGTTGCTTTGCGCGGCGCGGTGAGCGGGCGGCGAACCGCCTCAAGATCACGCTCGCGTCCGTGCTCGGCTGCGTGCTGACACTGCAGCTCGGTGCGTTCTCGGTCGTGCTGGAGACGATGCTCTCCGGCATCACGGATCTGCCGTTCGGCGCGTTCTGCGCCATCATGCAGCCCATCCATCTGGCCATCGGCCTGATTGAGGGCCTCATCACGGCGGCGGTGCTGCTGTTCCTCTATGAGGCGCGGCCGGAGCTGCTGCGCGATGTGCGCACAGGTGGGGAGACCGCCGGCAAGGTCTCGTTCAAGGGCACGATCGCGGTCATCGCCATTGCGGCGGTGCTCGTCGGCGGCGGCCTGTCGCTGCTGGCCAGTGGCAACCCCGATGGGCTGGAGTGGTCGCTGTTCGGCAACAGCGACGCCGGCTACACGCAGAACATGGGCCTCGATGAGGACAGCTACGGCGTGCAGAGCAGCGCGGCCGATAAGGCCGGCGCCGTGCAGGAAAAGACGGCATTCCTGCCGGACTATTCCTTCGCCGGGAGTGATTCCGCGGCCGGCACGTCCGTGTCCGGCATCGCGGGCGCTGCCATTGTGGCGGCGGCAGCGGCGCTCATCTGCGGCGTCGGCGGGATCTGCCGGCAGCACAAGAAGAGTCACCAGCAATAATCTCGATACCAAGCATCCAAATACGACCCATGCGGCAAGCTCCTTTTGGGGCTTGCCGCAATGGGCGTTTTGCACCGATGGGGGGAGGTGAGCACACATGAACAAAGCGCAGCAGGCCAGCGTCGAATTGCGGGCCATGGACGAGCTGGCGGCGCAGGATTCGCCGATGCACCGGCTCAGTCCGCTGTCCAAGCTCTTTGTGACCGTGCTCTACATCGTCGTGACGGTCTCGTTTCATAAGTACGACATCTCGGGCGTGTTCGTCATGGTGCTCTTCCCGCTTGTCGGCTATCAGGTCAGCCTGATCCCGGTACACACGTGCTTTCACAAGCTGCGCGTGGTCATGCCGCTCGTGTGCGCGGTGGGGCTGTTCAACCCCTTCTTTGACAAGCAGATCGTGCTGTATCTCGGTGCGGTCGGCGTCAGCGGCGGCGTGATCTCCATGCTGACGCTGATGATGAAGGGCATCTTCTGCCTCATGGCGTCGTTCCTGCTCGCGGCGACGACGAGCATCGAGGATATCTGCCGCGCGCTGCGGCAGCTGCACGTGCCGAAGGTGCTCACGTCGCTGCTGCTGCTCACGTTCCGGTACATCTCCGTGCTGCTCGACGAGGCGGCCATCATGACGGATGCCTACCGCCTGCGCGCACCGGGGCAGAACGGCGTGCATATCTCCGCCTGGGGCTCCTTCCTGGGGCAGCTGCTGCTGCGCAGCATGGACCGCGCGACCGCGCTCTATGAGAGCATGGAGCTGCGCGGCTATCACGGAGAGTTCCATTACGCGCAGGGACGGCCGTCGAGCCGGGCCTCGTGGCCGTTTGCCAATGGGTGCGCGGCGCTGATCGTTCTGGCGCGGCTGTACAATCTGCCGGCGCTGCTGGGCGGACTTTTTGCCTGAGGAGGGGCGCTTATGCTGTGTTTTGACCATGTTTCGTTTGCCTATCCGGGCGAGCGCACGATTTTGAATGACTTGTCGTTTGCCGTTTCCGAGGGCGAGCAGGTCGGCCTGATCGGCGCCAACGGTGCGGGCAAGTCCACGCTCATGAAGGCGGCGCTGGGGCTCATCACCGTCTCTGGCACGATCACAATCGACGGCCTGGAGATGAACCGCGGCAACCTCGCGGACATCCGCCGGCGGCTGGGCTATGTCCTGCAGGACTCGGACAATCAGATGTTCATGCCGACGGTGTTTGAGGATATGCTCTTCGGCCCGCTCAATTACGGCATGCCCCGCCCGGAGGCGGAGGCGCTCGTGGATCGGACGCTCGCGGAGCTGAATCTCACGCACTTGAAAAACCGCCGCAACCACAAGCTCTCCGGCGGCGAAAAGCGCATGGCCGCCATCGCGACCATCCTCGCCATGCAGCCGAAGATCATGCTCATGGACGAGCCGTCCACGGCACTTGACCCGAAAAACCGCCGCACGCTCATCCGCACGCTCAATGCGCTGCCGGTGACGAAGATCATCGCAACGCACGATCTCGACCTCGTGCTCGAGACGTGCGACCGCGTCCTGCTGCTGCACGACGGGCAGATCGCGGCCGACGGTCCGGCATGGGAGATCCTGCGCGACCGGGCGCTGCTTGAGCGGCACTCGCTGGAACTGCCGTTTTGCCTTGCCGGTGTGCCGGAGCGGGCAAAAAAATCGTGAAAAACAGTGCTTGAAGCGGGGAACGCCGACTGCTATAATAACGCGTATTCCGGTGGAGAGTGAGGTCGATGTTTGCGATGAGCCGACAGCTCAAGGGTGCGCTGATGGCAGCGGGCGGCGGTGTGTGCTGGGGCATTTCCGGCACGATGGGGCAGTATCTCTTTACGCATGAGGGTATGCAGACCACGTGGCTGATCCCGATCCGTCTGGGCCTGGCGGGCCTGATTCTGTTCGTATACTGGCTGGTGAAGGACCGGCGGCTGCTGTTCGCCCCGTGGCGGCAGCGCAGCAGCGCGGTGATGCTCGCGCTCTACGGCGTGTTCGGCATCAGCCTGAGCCAGTTTCTCTATTTTCTGACCATTCAGTTTTCCAATGCGGCGATCGGTACGATCATGCAGGATCTGTCGCCGGTGATGGTGCTGCTGGTCGCTTGCGCGACCGCGCACAGAAAGCCGCGTGTATATGAGATCGCGAGCATTGTGCTGGCGCTGCTCGGCGTGATCCTGCTGACCACGCACGGCGACCTGACCGCGTTTGCTATGTCGCCGGTGGCGCTGATTGCGGGCGTTGCGTGCGCGGTGTGCGTGACAGTGTATAACTGCCTCTGTCCGCGCCGGGAGCTGCGCGATTATCCGGTCAGTATGCTGCAGGCATGGGCATTTTTGATGGGCGCCGTGCTTTTTGAACTGAGCATGCACCCGTGGACGCTCGGCTATACGCCGTCGCTGCGCGGCGTCGGCGGCATTTTGTTCGTGGTGCTCTTCGGCAATCTGCTGGCCTTCAATCTCTACATGACGGGCGTGAAGCTCATTGGCCCGGAAAAGAGCGTGCTCTACGGCTTTACCGAGCCGGTCACGGCGGCCATTCTGGCCGTGACGCTGCTCAATACGCCGTTCACGGTCTGGGACGCGCTGGGTTTTGCCGCCGTGTTTGCCATGCTGGCGGTGCTGTCCGTCGGCGGAAAGAAATATGTGGAGCGGCTGGAAGCGTGATTTTTAAAAAAGAAAAACGGAGCAGATACGGGGGGATGTATCTGCTCCGTTCCTGTTTATGAGGGATGGTCATTCCTCTCATAACGGTTGTCCCACGCGGTGTACCCCACAGCACCGGATGTACCTACGTAGTACAGGTTCATTATTTCACAGAAAACTTGCCGTGTCAACAGAAAACTGTTGCCTTTTCACGCTTTTCTGTCACAAAAAGTGCTAAGAAACTGCGCGTTTTCTGCAGAAGCCGCCCGGCAGGCGGAGCATCCTCCTGCGTCTCTTTTTTACCCTGAGGGCGTGTGGTCGCTACGAAATTTACCACCTCGGGCGGCGACTGTTCAAATCAACAGGCCATACCGGTCACACAGGGGCAACAGCGCCGCCTCCGGGAGCGTGCCCTCGTACAGCGCGCGGCCCTGATAGGCGCGCAGCGCGGCCTCGAGCAGCTCCGCGTCGTCGCAGACGAGGCACAGCGGCTTGCTCAGCAGGTACTGTACGTCGGTCAGCGCGTCAATGTCCTCCCAGGCAGCGACGCGCAGCGCGACCATGGGCTCACTGCCGTCAAGCGCGTCTGCCAGCCGGTCCTCGAGGTCCGGCCCGGCGGTCAGCACCGGGCCGTGCCCGGCGTCCGTCGGCAGGTAGCAGGGGAGCTTTTCCGTCGCGGCCGGGAGCAGCTCGGTGTGCTCCGGCGCAGGCGGGACGAATTTCGCATCTTTCAGTGCAGCGTGCAGCGCGGCGATGTGCTCCGCCGTCGTGCCGCAGCAGCCGCCGAAAACGGCCACGCCGGCCGCGAGCATCGGCTGCACGAACGCCGTGAATTCCTCCGGCGTGCAGTCGTACACGGTCTTGCCGCCGACGGTAATGGGCATGCCGGCGTTGGGCTTCGCGATCAGCGGCACGCGTGCGTATTCCCGCAGGCGGCGCAGCTGCACGAGCATCTGCTCCGGCCCGGTCGAGCAGTTGAGACCGAACGCGCTGATGCCCATGCCCTGCAGCACGGTCAGCGCGGCGGTCACGTCCGTGCCCGAGAGGCTCCGGCCGTTCTCGTCGCACGTGAAGGACACGAAGATCGGCTTGTCGCTCACGCTGCGCACGGCCAGCACGGCGGCGCGCGCGTCCGAGAGCGTCATCATCGTCTCGATGACGTACAGATCGACGCCGGCCGCCTCGAGCCCGGCCGCCTGCTCGGTGTAGATGTCGACCAGATCCTCGAACGACGCCTCGCCGAGCGGGGCGAGAAACAGGCCTGTCGGCGCAAGATCGCCCGCGATCCACGCCTTGCCGTCCGCTGCTTGGCGCGAGAGCGCGGCAAGGCGGCGGTTATAGTCTGCCGTCTGGTTGAAAATGCTGCGCTCTTCGAGCTTCTGCCGGTTGGCGCCGAAGGTCGGCGTGTAAAGCACCTGACTGCCGGCGGCGACATAGCCGCGCTGGATGTCCACAATGACGTCCGGGTGCGCGAGCGTCCACTGCTCGGCGCTCACATCGCCGGCGTAGCCGTGCTTTTGCAGTTCGGTGCCGGTCGCACCGTCCAGGATGAGGGGAAAACGGATCTCCATATTGTGACCTCCGTGAAAGGTTATGGTTGCGGAAACGATAGATTGTCGGTAAAGGCCGCGGCAAAGTCCGCGCGGCCGGACAGCTCCGAATAGCTGCATGCCCGGGAAATATCCCCGATGCGCTGCCACTGCGCGGGGTCGAGCGTGAGCGCGGCCGCACCGGCGAGTGCCGTGTTGCCGAGCGTGTGCAGCTTGCCCGCACATGCGCGCGGGAGCATGCCGATGGTCATGGCGCTCTCGGGGTCGAGATAGCTGCCGAAGCCGCCGGCGAGATACACGCCGGCCACCTGTTCCGGTGAAATGCCGCGCTGCTGCAGCAGCACGCGGATGCCCGCCGCGACGGCGGCCTTGGCCAGCTGCAGATTGCGCACGTCCGCCGCCGTGAGGCACACCTCCGGCGTCAGGTGAAAGCGGCCGTTGCCGTCATCATCGCGCGTCAGACAGCGGCGCAGTGGTATAGGTGCGTCCTCCGGCGGCAGCAGCCGTCCGCCGGGAGCGATGGCACCGAGGCGCAGCAGCACCGCCGTCAGGTCGAGCAGGCCGGAGCCGCACAGGCCCTTCGGCTCACCGCCGCCGATGACGTCGTACAGAAAGCCGCGGTCATACCGCACGCGGCTGACGGCACCGTCCACGCCCGGCATGCCGCACGTGATGCCCGCGCCCTCGAAGGCCGGGCCGGACGCCACGGCGCGCCCGCCGAGCGCCATCTCGCCGTTGGTGCCGATGTCGAGAAACAGGTTTTCGCCCGGCAGCTCCGCCAGCCCGGCGGCCAGAAGTCCGGCCGTGATGTCCCCGCCGACGTAACCTGCCACGCAGGGGGCGAAGCGCACCGGCACGCCGTGCAGCGATCCGGCTTCGGGCGCGTCAAAGAGCGTCTCCGGCTGGAACGGCGCCGCGGCGATGCCGCGCACGGAGTACCCGGCAAAGAGGTGCTGCATGACGGTGTTGCCGGCGAGCGTGATCTCGCGCAGGGTATCCGGCGCGCGGCCGCTGCGCGCGAGCGCGTCCGACACCAGCGCCCAGACTTGTGCCCGGATCCGCTGCGAGAGCTCGTTCAAGCCGTCCGGCTGCTCAAGCGTATACTGGATGCGGCTGATGACGTCGGCTCCGTAGGGGGCCTGTGCGTTCCAGCCGCTGCAGGTTTCGAGCTCCGCGCCGGACGAGAGATCGTACAGCCGCACGACGACGGTCGTCGTGCCGAGGTCGACGGCGGCGGCGCAGCCCGTGCGTCCCGGTCGGCAGGCGGGCAGCGGCACGGTGCCGGTCAGGATCGTGCCGCCGGCAGCCTCCGGCAGCGTGACGGTGTCGCCGTCCGCCGGGTGGATCCGGCAGGCGAGCCGGGGCACGCCGTTGACCGGCACACGGCACTTGCCGCAGCGGCCCTTTCCGCCGCAGGCGGCGGGAATGGAATAGCCCGCGCGCCGCAGGACGGACAGCAGCGTCTCATCTGCCGACAGGGGAACGGTGCGGCTCCGGCCGTTTTGTTCAATTTGAATGCTTGACATGGCCGCCACCCCCCGATAAGATATAGGCACATTCTAAGCGGCGAAACTTTGCTTTGTCAAGAGGCTTTGCATATGAACGATCCCGAAACGCTGGCCGCACAAAACGGCTTTTCCCACTGGGTACAGCTGAATATGGCGGCGGCGGTGCCGCTCGAGGCGGTGCGCGCCATGTGCGCGGACGGCCGCTGCGGGCGCTACGGACACAACTGGGCCTGTCCGCCCGGCTGCGGCAGCATCGAGGCAGCCGCGCGCCGCATCGCAGGCTTTGACGCCGGCATCCTCGTGCAGACGACCGGGATGCTGCGCGATGATTTTGACTACGAGTCCATTGCGGCCACCGAGCGCGCACACAAGCGCCGTTTTGCCGACTTTGCCCGCCAGATGCGGCGGCTCCATCCCGGCTGCCTGCCGCTGACGGCCGGCAGCTGCACACTCTGCGCCCGCTGCACGTACCCTGACCGCCCGTGCCGGTACCCGACCAAGCGCCTGTCGTCCATGGAGGCGTACGGCCTGTTCGTGAGCGACATCTGCACGCGCTCGGGCCTTGCCTACAACTATGGCCCGCGCACCATGACGTATACATCCTGCGTTTTGTACAACAAGGAGTGAAAACCATGTCCACACCGAAAGAGATCTTCCTCGAGCTCATCCGGCCCGACGGCCAGCCGGAGCGCCAGCTGCGCCAGTACGAGGCGCTGCACATGTGCCTTACCGACCCGTGCAACACCTACCTGCGCGGCAACCGCAAGCGCGGCACGACGAGCGTGGACCGCTGGGGCACGACGATTCTGTTCCCCGAGGACGCGCCCGGCCCGATGCCGGACACGCGCGAGGGTCTCGCCGTCTGCCCGGACATCACGCGCTGGCGCGAGACGGTGCACGCGCCCGATCTGGAGGCTGCCTGCACGGAGGGGTGGGAGACCTGCCGTGCCGAGGCGCGCGCCGCCTGCGGGCCGGATCACCTGCTGGCCGGGTTCATGGGTACGGGCATTTTCGAGCAGTGCCACTTCCTCATGGGCTTTGAGGACACGCTCACGAACCTCTATGCACACCCGGACGAGATGCACGCGCTCATTGACTACATCACGGAGTACCGACTGACGTATGTGCGCATGCTCATCGACAACCTGCAGCCGGACGTGATCTTCTCGCACGACGACTGGGGCACGAAAAACGCCCTGTTCATGAAGCCCGAGATGTGGCGGGAATTCTTCAAGGAGCCGTACCGCCGGTTTTATGGCTACATCCGCTCGCGCGGCGTCATCGCGATCCACCACGCGGACTCCTATCTTGTGCCCATCGTGGACGACATGGCCGAGATCGGCATCCAGGTCTGGCAGGGCGTCCTGCCGGAAAACGACATTCCTGCGCTGCAGCGGCACCTCAACGGCCGGCTCACGCTCATGGGCGGCTTCGGCGCGGCCATCGACCGCAAGGACGCCACGCCCGAGGACATCCTCACCTATGCCCGCGGCGTGCTGCGGCGCAACTGCCCCGGCGGACACTACATCCCGTCGATCACCTACGGTCTGGCGGGCACGGTCTACCCGCACGTGGATACCTATCTCAATCAGGCGGTCGATGAATACAACGCCACGCTGCACGTGCCGGTGACGCACCTGCCGCCTGTCCCGCGCCGGAGCGTGCACGCCCCGGCTGCACCGGCCCAGAGCACGCCCGAGGCCGAACAGCCGCAGGGCGATGTGCTCTCGCGCATCGCGTCCGCGCTCGTGCGCGGGCAGCAAAAGCGCGTGCTGCAGCTGTGCTCCGAGGCACTTGAAAATGGCCACGGCGCGCAGGAAATCCTCACGGACGGACTCGTGCGCGGCATGACCATCCTCGGCGAGGATTTCTCGGCCAACCGCGCCTTCGTGCCGGAGATGCTCGTCGCGGCGCGCTGCATGGCGGCGGCGACGGAATTGCTTAAACCATACATGACGGGGGAGAGCAGCGAGACGATCGGCCGCGTCTGCCTCGGCACGGTGCGCGGCGACATGCATGATATCGGTAAGAATCTCGTCAAGATCATGATGGAGGGCAGCGGACTGGAGGTCGTGGACCTCGGCGTGGACGTCACGGCGGAGCAGTTCGTGGACACGGCCATCGAGCAGCGCTGCGACATCATTGCCTGCTCCTCGCTGCTGACGACGACCATGACGGAAATGCGTGACGTGGTGGAGCTGGCGAAGGCCCGCGGCATCCGCGACCGGGTGAAGATCTTTGTCGGCGGTGCGCCCATCACGCCCGGCTACAGCGACGAGATCGGCGCGGACGTCTACTGCCCGGACGCGGCCACGGCCGCGCGCTCGGCCGTGGCGCTGCTGCGCGGCGCGTAAGCGCATAAAAGACATAATACAGGAATGTGTCTCTGCCGGACGAACATACGCCCAGCAGAGACACTTCCGTTTTATGGGATGAAATTCAGCGAAATGGATAGAGAAAAATCGAAAGGACGGAATTATTTCAGGTTCTTGAATAATTGCTTTTCGGTGCCGCCGGATTTATAATCAAGGCGTTCCAACAAGTGAACACAGACACTTTCAGGTATAGGCGGGGAAGTCACATGGGCCCCGCGTCTCTACCGGGCGGCCCTTGAATTGCCCGACTACCGGAATGCAGCACGCACAGCGCAAAAACCGCTGTGTGAGCTTTGCCGTTTCGGTGGAGGGTCGCAGATTGCGGCACTCCGCCGTTTTTTATTTGGATAGAAAGCGGAAACGCTTTTTATGGTTGACAGCAGCTTATGATTTCAGGGAGGGATTTTGATGCGTACACGCAAGGCAAAGGATCGCTCGCGCCTCATTCAGGCGGCCATGGGTCAGATCCCGTGCGATCTGACGATCGGCAACGTGCAGTTTTTCAATGTCATTACGGGAGAAATCTATCCGGCCAGTGTCGATATACTGGACGGATTTGTTGTTTTGGTGCGTGAGGAAGGGCAGGAGGCCGTCCTGCCGTCTAAGACGTACTACGACGGTCAGGGCCGTTACCTGATCCCCGGCTACATCGACACGCACATGCACATCGAGAGCACGATGATGATCCCCGAGAATCTCGCCCGCGCCATCCTGCCGTGGGGCACGACGACCATCTGCACCGACCCGCACGAGATCGGCAACGTCATGGGCCTTGACGGTGTGCGCTTCATGCTCGCCAATGCGAAAAAGTCCAAGCTCCGCCAGTACGTGCTCGCTCCGTCGTGCGTTCCGGCCGTGCCCGGCATGGAGAACGCCGGCGCGGAGTTCCTCGCCAAGGAAGTCGGCGAGCTGCTGGACATGGACGACGTCATCGGCATCGCCGAGATCATGGACTATGTCGGCGTCATTCAGGACAGCGAGCGTATGCACACCATCATCGACGAGGGCCTGCGCCGCGGCGTGTTCCTGCAGGGCCATGCGCCGTACTGCTTCGGCCGTGAGCTCGCGGCCTACCGCATCGGCGGTCCGGTGTCCGACCATGAGAGCGTGAACGCCGACGAGGTGCGCGCCAAGCTCCGCGCCGGCATGCACATCAATCTCCGCGCCAGCTCCCTCATTGATAACCTCTCCTTCCTTGTCGACGGCTGCAAGGATCAGCCGTGGCATGATTTCGTGTCCGTCTGCACGGACGACGTCCACGCCAAGGATCTGCTCACCGTCGGCCATATCAACAACGTCGTGCGCAAGGCGGTCGCTTCCGGGCTCGACGGCCGCGAGGTCGTCAAGATGGCGACGTTCAATGCCGCGCGTGAGTACGGCTTTGACGATCTCGGCGCGATCGCGCCGGGCTACATCGCCGATATTCAGCTCGTCGACGCGCTCGACGGCAGCCGGCCGAAGGCGGTGTTCACCGAGGGCGTGCTCGTCGCGGAGGACGGCAAGTACCTCGGCGGCGACTGCAAGACGGCCGACTACGACCTGCCGAACACCGTTGACCTGCCGCAGATCACGGGCCCCGCGTCCTTCGAACTTCGTGCGCCGGAGGGCTACACCGGCGATACGATCCGCGTCAACGTCATGGTGTCCGAGGACGGCAACCGCATCCTGCGCCATGTCGAGCCGGTGGAGCTGCCGGTGCGTGACGGCGTGGTCGACATCAGCGGCGATCCGACGCTCGTGTTCGTCTGCTGCGCCAACCGCTACGGCCTCGGCGGCAAGACGATCGCCGTCTACCGCGACTTTGGTCTGCGCAGCGGCGCGCTCGCGTCCACCATCTCGCACGACAGCCACAACTTCACCGTCAGCTATCATGATCCGAAGGACGCCTTCCGTGCCGCCGAGATCCTGCGCGCGTGCGGCGGCGGTGTCTGCGTGATCGACGGCGAGCAGGAGACGCACATCGCCCTGCCGGCTGCCGGCCTCATGAGCCAAAAGCCCTGCGCCGAGGTCGCCGACGAGATCGCGGCCGTGCAGTCCGCGCTCGATGCCATCAGCGACGGACAGCTCACCCTGCTGGCGACCGCCGTCATGGCGCTGCCGGTGCTGCCGAGCGTGGTCATTACGGATATGGGCCTCGTCAACGGCGCCAACCAGACGTTCGTACCCGTGTTTGCGGATGCGGAAGCATAAATCAACCAGAGACAGAGAAAGGATAAGGAGCTTTTGATGGAGAAATTCTTCAAACTCGGCCTGCGCGGTACGGATAAGAAAACCGAGATCATCGCAGGCCTGACCACCTTCATGACCATGGCGTATGTGCTGGCCGTCCAGCCGGCCGCGATCTGCGGCGGCGAGGCGTACATCACGGATGTCAACGGCGTTGTCATCACCAAGTCCGCCATCATGATTACCTGCGCGCTCGTGTCCGGCCTCATCACGCTGCTGATGGCCTTTTACACGAACTTTCCCTTCGCGCTCTCGACCGGCATGGGCTCGAACTTCATTCTCGGCGCGCTCATCCAGTCGCAGGCGCTGAGCTTCGGCGCCGCCATGGCGATCACGCTCATTTCCGGCATTGTGTTCGTGCTGCTGACGGTCTTTGGCCTGCGCGATCTGATCGTGCGCGTCATTCCCAAGAACATTAAGATCGCCATCTCCGCATCCATCGGCTTCTTCATTGCCTACCTCGGCTTCAAAAACTGCGGCATCGGCTCGTTTGAAAACGGCATTGCCCTCGGCAACCTCACCGATCCTGCCGTACTGCTGGCTGTCGGCGGCCTGCTGCTCATCATCGTGCTCAATGCCCTGAACGTCAAGGGCGCTATCCTCATCAGCATCATCGCCACCACGCTCATCGGCATCCCGCTCGGCGTCACGACGCTCAACGGCGTCGCCGCCGTGCCGGACTTCGGCGAGCTGGGCAACGTCATGTTCAACCTCGACTTCAAGGGTGTGTTCACCGCGAGCGGGCTCATCCTCGTGTTCGTGTGCTTCTTCGGAGATTTCTTCTCCACGCTCGGCACGGTGCTGGCCGTCGCCAACCGCGCCAACATGCTCGATGAAAACGGCAACCTGCCCGGTATCGAGCGGCCCTTCCTCGTCGACGCCATCGGCACCTGCATCGGCGCGCTGACCGGCAACACCACCATCACGACCTTTGTCGAGTCTACCTCCGGCGTGGAAGCCGGCGGCCGCACCGGTCTGACCGCGCTCGTCGCAGGCATCATGTTCCTGCTGACCATCTTCCTCGCGCCGCTGTTCGTCGCTATCCCGTATGCCGCGACCGGCCCGGCGCTGATCTATGTCGGCTTCCTCATGCTCAAGGGCTTCACGGAGATCGACTTCACGGACTTTGACGACGCCATCGGCCCCTGCGTCATGATGATGTTCACGGCCTTCACCGGCAACATCACCAACGGCCTCGGCGCCGGCATCATCGTGCACGTGCTCGTCAAGCTCGTGCGCGGCAAGGCCAAGGAGATCCACCCGATCATGTACCTGCTGTGCGCGCTCATGGTCCTGTACTTCATCGTTGGATAATTTGCGTCTCTCTCACAAAGCAGCCGCCGGCAGATTTTCTGCCGGCGGCTGTGCTATTAAATTGTGAAAAGGTAAGAGTGAATAGTTAAAAGGTAAGAGTAAGAGTGAAGAAGTAAAAATCGGCAAGCATCGTATGATGCTTGCCGATTTTGGTGCGAATGGCGATACAGAACTTTTCAAAAAATCCAGTAATATCAATGGTTTCCGGGCTTGCCGGATAGCAAATAACTTGTATTAGACCCCCTATCGGGCGGCTGTTTTGATGACAGCCGCCCTTTTTCTATCCCAAAATCAAGTGTGCGTTTTAAGGTGGGAAATTCCCTGATTTTCCGTCTGTGGTCGGCGCAAACGAGGCCGCCCATATCCTTTCCCTCATGGGATGCCGGACGGTGATATATCAAGTTCATCAAGCCCAAGCAGGCAGCCAAGGCCAGCGCGGACCCGGACGATTATGACTTTGAGGACGAGGAATATGAAAGCGAAGATAAAGATGTTGCGGAATAAGAAAATAAATTGGTTGGCGAATGAATAAAACATAGCGAAGTCGCTATGTTTCTTTGAATAGCGACTTTGCCATGTTTTTTGATCAGGTTAATGATTCAATGCAAATAAGAGAACATCAGCTAACTTGTTGCTAAACATTTCAATTGTCTTATCTGAAATTTCTTCGGAGGTATCATTATGTCCTAATAGGTTCCGATGATAGGTAATATCATCCTCCTCATAATTTTTATCTTTCTTCCTCGTCGCGTGGAACCCGATTTTATTAAATGCAATTGAAGGATTGTAAACTTCACGGATATAGGTTGTAATGTCTTTTTGGCGGTGGTTAGGAGCGACAAGGTTAAGCAACAGTTCATATTGCATTAGGTAGCGCGTCACAATATTGTCAATCTTCATGATGTTAAAGAAAAGCATATAGTAGTTGTCAGCTTCGGGGTGAGAACATTTCGAGATAAAAAGTTCTTTAAATGTATCGATTTTGTGTTGACGAATTATTGTGATGCTTTCAGAAATACAAATACCGTCACGCAATTCAAATTGAGCCCCATCAGGGAAGTTGGGATTGTATATTTGTTTGATGCACATTTTAAATTTAAAAATAGTTGGCTGAAACTTCCCATATAAATTCACAAAAAAGTGTTGCACTTTTGGAGTTATTTGGGAAAGTACATTCCGATCCACGACTAAGGGCTCTTTTAGATAAATCTTTACACCTTCAATTGAATCATCTGATTGTATAATTTCGACTTCATCAATTAAATCGTCATTTACAGAGAAGGTGTGGGTATCATCACTAATAATATCACCTTGTACTCCTCCTACTTCGTATAAGACAAACGGTTTCATTTAACCACCCCTAATCTATAATTTTGTGAATGCTTTGCAGGAGTAATCTGATGAAACTAATTATAACTGAAAAACCGAGTGTAGCAAAGAGTATTGTATCGGCCCTGAGTGTCACATTCAGGGCCGACGGCTGTTTTGAGGGGAACGGGCTCATCGTTTCCTGATGTGTGGGCCATCTGGTGTCCCCGATGGACGCGGCGGGCTATGACCCCGGCTACAAGAAATGGCGGTATGATGACCTGCCCGTCCTGCCGGAGCCCTTCCGCTATGTGCTGGTGAAGGACAAGGAGGACACCTTCCAGAACTTGAAACGCCTTATGGAACGGGAGGATGTCACCGAACTGGTCAACGCCTGCGATGCCGGGCGGGAGGGTGAGCTCATCTTCCGGCTGGTCTATGAGATGGCGGGTTGCGCCAAGCCCTTCTCCCGGCTGTGGATCTCCTCGATGGAGGACGCGGCCATCCGGAAGGGTTTTGCCAATCTGCGCCCCGGCGCGGAGTATGACCCGCTGTATCAGTCCGCCCTCTGCCGCCAGAAAGCGGACTGGCTCATCGGGATCAATGCCACAAGACTTTTTTCTGTCCTCTACCACCGCACCCTGAATGTGGGGCGGGTGCAGACGCCTACCCTTGTCATACTGGTGGATCGGGACTGGAAGATCACCAGCTTCAAGAAGGAGAAGTACCACCATGTTCGCCTTGCCCTGGATGGAGCCGAGGCGGTCAGTGAGAGGATCACCTCCCCGGAGGAGGCGGAGGCCCTGCGGGTGGCCTGCGCTGATAATCCGGCGGTCTGCACCGCTGTCACCCGCGAGCAGAAGAAAGAGGCGCCGCCCAAGCTCTACGACCTGACCACCCTCCAGCGGGAGGCCAACCGCCTGTTCGGCTACACGGCTAAGCAGACCCTGGACTACACGCAATCTCTCTACGAAAAGAAGCTGTTGACCTATCCCCGGACGGACAGCCGGTTTTTGACCGCCGACATGGCGGAGACCGCTGCGGCGGTCCTCCACCTGGCGGTCAAGGAGCCGCCCTTTGATGGGTGCAAGGAGTTCTTCCCGGATGTGTCCCTGCTGGTGAACGATGGGAAGGTGTCCGACCACCACGCCATCATCCCCACCCTGGAGCTGGAGAAGGCGGATCTGTCCGATCTGCCCGTGGGCGAGAGGAACCTTCTCCTGCTGGTGTGCCGGGAGCTGCTGTGCGCGGCGGCGGAGCCATATGTGTACGAGGCGGTCACGGCGACCTTTGAGTGTGGCGGGCACACCTTCACCGCCAAGGGCCGCCATGTACTGTCCCTGGGTTGGAAGGACATTGACCGCATTTGCCGTGCCTCCCTGAAGGAGAAGCCGGAGGACGAGGCAGAACCCGCCGCCCTGCCGGACTTCACCAAGGGGCAGACCTTTGACCAGGTGGAGGCCGCTGTCACCGAGCACTTCACCGCCCCGTCCAAGGCGTACACGGAGGACACCCTTCTGTCGGCAATGGAGAACGCCGGCAAGGAGGACATCCCGGAGGATGCGGAACGGCGCGGTCTGGGAACCCCGGTCACCAGGGCGGCGATTCTGGAGAAGCTGGTGGCGGCCGGATTTGTAGAACGCAAGGGCAAAAGTCTCATTCCCACCAAGGCGGGGATCAATCTGGTCACCGTCCTGCCGGATACACTGACCTCTCCCATACTCACGGCGGAGTGGGAGCAGAAGCTGACCGCCGTTGCCAGAGGCGAGGCAGACCCCGCCGAGTTTGTGGCGGGGATCACCGGGATGGCGTGGGAACTGGTGCAGAAATATTCCCACATCTCCGAGGAGGGCCAGAAGCTGTTCGCCCCGGAGCGCGAGACCGTGGGCCTCTGCCCCCGCTGCGGCAAGCCGGTCTATGAGGGCAAGAAGAATTTTTACTGCTCTGACCGTTCCTGCCAGTTTGTCATGTGGAAGGATGACCGTTTCTGGACCTCCCGCAAAAAGGAGCTGACAAAGAAGATGGCCGGCGACCTGCTGAAGAAGGGCCGCACCTCCGTCAAGGGGATGTGGTCTGAGAAGAAGGGCTCCACCTATGACGCGGTGGTGGTGCTGGATGACACCGGCGGGAAATATGTCCGCTTCAAGCTGGAGTTCCCCAAACGGAAGGAGGGCGTGAATGGCAGATAAGGCGATCCCGGATATTTCCCTTGGCGGCGTTGAACAAAACATGAGCCGGGAGGAGCTGGCGGCGGTGGCGAAAGCCATTGCCGCCCTCTCTCAGGAGGACCGGGACCTTCTGGGCGCTGTTCAGGAGTCTCCCTACCGGCTGACTACGGCGGAGCAGTTTTTGGAATTTGAGAAAATGCGGACTGCTTTGTGCTGGAGCCCCATGTCCAGACGATGGAGGCTCTGGGGTGGGAGTACCTGGAGGGGAAACTGACCATCGACCTGACGGACGACCTCCGGGCCGCCATTGACCCCGCCCCCTTCGGCCGGCACGCTCTGGAGGAGGACCGGGGGTGCTTCACCAGCCGGGGGTATCTGTATCCCTCCGGTGACGAGTGGCAGCATGACCGCCCCCAGGAGAAGCCGGCGGACCGGAAACCCTCTATCAAGGAGCGGCTGGAGCAGAGCAAGCAGGAGTGCATGGGGAAAAACAAGGAGCCGGCGCCCCACAAGGGGAAGTCCGAGCCGGAACTGTAAGGAGGTGTCGCTATGCCCCATTATGAATATGACAAGGACTATCCTTTCGCCGCCTTCATTACCAACCTGGGCAAGTACAACGAGGGTTCCCTGGTGGGTGAATGGGTGAAGTTCCCCACTACGGCGGAGGAGCTGCAAAAGGTGTTCGAGAGGATCGGCATTGGCTCCAAGGATGATTTCGGGCAGCCCTACGAGGAGTGGTTCATCACCGACTATGACTGCTATGTGGACGGCCTCTATGACAAGCTGGGTGAGTATGATAACCTGGACGAGCTCAACTATCTGGTTTCCAAGCTGGACGAGATGAGTCAGGGCGAGTACGAGCAGTTTCAGGCCGCTATGGAGATCGGCGACCATTCCGGCAGTTTGCAGGAGATCATCAACCTGACCGAGAACCTGGACTGCTACGATGTGTACCCCGACATCCGCGACCATGACGACCTGGGCCGGTATTACATCGAGGAACTGGACGCCATGCAGATGCCGGAGCACCTGCGGAACTACATTGACTACGAGGCATACGGGCGGGATGTGGCCCTGAAGGAGGGCGGCGAATTTACTGACTTCGGGTATGTGCGGGATACGGGGGACCGTTTTGACGAGGTGTACGACGGGGACCGGGACAGTATTCCGGAGGAATACCGGGTGATGACTTTCCAGAACGATATTCCTGAAGAAGAAATTTCGGAATGGGCGATGGATATTGCATACGACATGGACGAGTTTTTTCGCCAGCACGACCCGCAGTATGCCGCCGAGCACCCGGAGGAACATGCGGCGAAGGAAGAAATTTATGAAAACCTGATGGCCGGCCGCATTTCCGCCCTGAATGAGAAGCTGGCCGCCCTGGGGCAGACCCAGAAGGACTATCTGCCTTCGGAGACCGAGAAGTTCAAGGACGCCACCGGATATGAGGAATTTCTTGACTTTGATCCGGCTGTAATCAAAGCGGCACTGGAGAACCCGGATAAGTCCCATGTGGATGAGATGCTGGCCTTTGCGGAGCAGGCCGGGCGAGAATATGAGGCAGAGTTATCCGGCAAGACCCCGGAGCCCTCCCCGGATGACCGGGAGACCGGCGAAACAGTGCGGACCCTCAGGGGCACCTTCTATGTGACGGATATGAGCCGGGAACAGATGGAGGCGGCCGGGTACGGCTTCCACCATCAGTCTGACGATGGAAAGTATCTCATCATGGGCAACGGTTCCCGCGCTTTCGCTATCCGCAATGAGGAGGCTCAGGAACACGCCGCGCCGGAGAAGATGACCGTTCTGGTGGTGGAGCCCAGGAAGGAGCCTTACCTGAAGGAGATCGACCCCGGCCTCCATTCTCTGCAAGCGGAGGTGGGCGGTGATATTGCCGCCTCCTATCCCTTCTCTGACCCTGTGGGGCTGGTCTGCAACGATGAGGGCAAGCTGATCGGCCTGGAGCTGAACCGGGGCCTGCGGGATAAGGATGGAAACCTCTATGACATCATGGCCGGCACCTTCCTTGTGGTGGGCCTGGGCGAGGAGTCCTTCGCCTCCCTGCCCCCGGAGCTGGCGCAGAAGTACATGGAACACTTCAAGCAGCCTGAACAGTTCATCAGCCTGAATGGGCAGATCATCGCCCTGCCGGTGGAGCCGGAGAACCCCCTTCGCACCGCAGAGATGACCGTGGAGGACAACTACGGGATGATTGATGGGGTCATCAACAATGGCCGCAAGGGTGAGGAGCTGGAGGCGGCAAAGGGTGAGGCGCGCCGGACCTCCCCGGAGAAAAAGCCCTCTATCCGGGAACGGCTGGAGGAGGCCAAAAAGGAGTGCGGCGAGCGCAAGCCCCCGGACAAAGCTCACCAGAAGAAGCCCCCGGAGCACGACCTATGAGCCGGAGCAAGAAGTGGCGGCTGGAATGGGCTTTCTTCCTGGGCGAGGACGGCCGCCGAAAGTATAACAAGGTCTGCAAGAGCTGCGCCCACCCATGCAAGCAGAGCTTCCGGGCGGTTCTTATCTCCTGCCCCCATTACCAGTCCGCACGCTCGAAAAAGTGTGGGAATAGGGGTTGAAAACGGGACGAAAAACTGCCTGTGGCGGCTTTTTTAAGGGGTGCCCTTATGATTTCCCATGCTGGCCTGCCGCCTCCGTTTTAGGGGCGAAAAGGGGCTGATTTGAACACTTATCCACAACAAAGCGGGAGCGCCGCCTTCGGTTTGAGCCGATGGCGGCGCTTCTTTTTGTATTTATATATGATTGGTGAGATACATTTCAAGTTGCTGGATGGTAGAATCAACTTCTGAAATATTTCTTCGCAACAGTCTATGAAGATCTTGATTAATTTCCACATCTTGTCCATTGACGCGAATAATTTTCTCACCAAGGGTGATATGGCCTAGTTTGTTGCGATACACGTTTACTTTATCAAGATAATATTGTTTAAAATCATGTGGCACAGTAGTAATTGGCATCTGATATGTTTCATTTAAAATCGGCAGAACAGCTTGAAGAATATCAAGTCTATCAGCTACACTCAAGGTATACGGATTATTATTGGCATAAGTAAACGTACATTCAGCACCTTTGGCAGCTTTTATCTGTGTTTCAACTCGAGCACTTTTATTTTCCAACTGTTTCTCAATCGCTTCAGATAAAACGATCTTGTGCTCTGGCTTAAACTTCTGCCAACAAATATTGAGAATTTCTCTTATCCGTACCTCAAAAGCACTAGTGTTATCTAAGACAAAGCCACGCAGATTAACAACATCTTCTGAGCGCTTAACAATCTTTTGTATGATCCTTTCGGCCTTCTCTGTAAAAATTCTGTAGTCGCGCTTTGTAAGATAAACACCATCAATAGGAGGCATCTGCTTTCTAATAGCCGATAGCATATTCTGTTCTTCAGATGAATAAAACAGAATGTCAGTTAAAATGTAGCTATTTCTTATAGCAGCAACAATAGTATCGCCGGTTTTTCCTTCTGCTAATTTATAATCCATGAAAATCAAGTCATAGTCGTTACCGGTTAGCTCCTCTAAATCAAAATCATCACCATCTCTCCGTTCGATAACCGGAATGAGATAGTGTGTTCTTAGAATTTCTTCAATCCGCAACTTTTCCATATTAAACCAAGCAGGCTCATCTTCAAACCATAATATTTTAAATGTAGTGTTCATTTTTTTAACCTCACAACCAATCTAAAACCATCGTGATAGGAAGTATCAATATTGACGGAGCCCTTCATTTCATCTATGAGCTGTTTAATATGGTAAAGTCCGATACCAAATCCTTTTTTCTTTACATTGGAAGAGAATCCCCACTCAAATAAGGTGGATGGGTCAATACTCTCATCAAGACCAATGCCGTTGTCAGAAAATACTATTTCAACATATTTCGCCGTTTCAGACATCTTAATTTGTAGGACGGTCGCACCTGCTTTTATTGAATTGCTTGCAATATTGTCAATAATAACTCCGATTGAAGAGGCATCGAATTTGCAATTAAACGCCTCATTTGAAGGAACTAAGTCATATTTAAGTCCCTGCATTGTAAGTCCTTCATCAATATATTGGCGAATAAAATCATATACGCTGTTTACTCCACTCTGCTTCAATGATTGATTTCCATGTATAGCTAAATCAGATAGCTTATGGGCCTTTTCGTTTGCTTGATAAATTTGGCCAATAATGGATAGCATAAAATCTTTGTTTTCAAGTTCTATGGGTGCTAATATTTCGCGCAAATAGTTAATATATCCTTTCGAAGCATCTGTAAGAGTATATATTGAGTGAAAACCGTTAATCAAATTAGTAACATTTTGATTGGCACTGCCTTGAAGAAAATAAATTTGTTTTTCTCTTGCCTGCCCTTCACGATACGCCTTAGCTAGTTTTCTCTCTTGAACTGCATTTTCTTCTTCCAATTCGAGATTTTGAGAAACTATAGCTTCTGTTCGCCTTTTTAAATTCTGAGCTAAACTTATAAGCCCTTCGTCCTTTGCCTGCTCAGCTGCACTCTCAAGCTTTTTTAATGAGGTGGTAAGGCTTTCTTGCTTTTCGTCATTTCTTGATAGTAGAGCTGGATTATAATCAATACGAACAATATCCTTAGAATCAATACTGGTTATAAATTGGGATATAATTTGTTCTCCTACTTCCTCAGGGGAAATAGTATGTGTGGGGTCACTTTTTAATGGCTCACCCCATCCAATTAAATTTACAACATATTTTTCCAGAACTTTTAAAACCTTTTCAATAAAAAAGGTTGTTAGACTTTCAACTGCTTTAGTACGAATAAAGCCATGCGCTCTACTAGTTGTTTCAACAAATTGATCGTTCTCGCCCTTAATTGAAATCCGCCCCATTATTTCTCGAGTTCCTAAAAAGCGGCGCCATCCCTGAGCTTTTCTCTGATCAATGCCAAAAAAGTCTTGTCCTGGATCTCCATATGGGTTAATACGGAAACCATTTTTATAAATAAAAACCGATCCATAACTTTTAGGAGTTACGCCTCCCATTTGGCGAGTAAAACTTACTTTTGCACTTTGATTTAAATAAAAAACGACGATGCTAATATCTTGCAATTCACGATATTGACGATTACGCTCAACAACCGAGAAAATGTACTCGCCTCTATCTGTTAGCTTGCTAGAAATCAATTCCCCATCAGGTGATATATTTACTTCAATGCAAGTCGTTTTAATGTTTAGTTTTTCAAAAATGTCATTATGGATTATTCCATTAACTATGTCTCTGTCTGGATTTATTCCTGCTTTCTTTAAAGTTTTGTCATCATTTTCACGTTCTGATTCGACAATAAGTTCAATATCAAATGGGAATTCTCCTTCATTAGCATCAGGGCTAATAAGCTTCATTAGGGATCGCTTTAAGCGCAAGAGCGCATCACGATCCCATTCTTCCCGTAATTGCTCTATAATCAGCGTAGTACCACTTTTAAAGCCACTAGGAAGGTCTTCAGTAATGGAATAATGAACTGGTATGTTCACAAATTCTTCTGTATCATCTAATTCAAATGTATTCCAGTTTACTTCTACTCTATTAGCGTATTTATCTTGTTCTGTTTTAGTTACTAAGGTTAATAGTGCACCGAGGCGATCACAAGAAAAACGACCTACCCCCTTTGCTCCCGCTACTTCCCGTTTAATTTTATCTCGAAAGGAAGACTGTTGACGATGTTGAGGCTTCTTTTCCGAATATGCCACAAACAACCATTTGTTAATAATGTCTGCGTATGTCATTCCGCAACCATTGTCCGAAATAATAATTCTTTCCGTTCCATCGTCAGACTGTTCAAAGGAAATTGTAGCTTTACTTGCTCCGGCATCATAAGAATTTTTAACCAGTTCAAATACGGCTATATATCTATCACTAATTAAGTCACGACCAATAAGGTTTTTCAAGCCGGAACTTATACGAAAAGATAGTTCCTTATTTTGGCTGTTCATGTGACAGCACCTCCAATATAGCAAGGCCTACTTGCTCAGCAAATAAAGGTGGAACCGCGTTACCAACCTGTGTATAACGCGGCACTTCCTGCTTTCGTCGTTTACCGCCAGATGTGTATTGTCCCTTAAACTCAAACCAGTCGGGAAAACTTTGAATACGAGCATGCTCCCTTACAGTTAAGATTCTAGGTTCTTTGTAGTGTACCAATTCATCAGGAATTGATGTAACTGTCGGAGCTTGGGCGTTAGCGTCTAAAACGGTAACGCCTCTACGATTTAGATTCTCAACTATATTATCGCTAGGTGTAATGCGTTTACCTACTGGAGCTTTTTCAAGTAATTCTTTATGAAGCTTTATGGTATTCTTGCGATGATTAACAAAACGATGACTATCTGCAATTAAGCCAGTAGTTTCTATGCCGGATCGCATTAGGCGTTGATAGCCTGATTGCTCCGGCCCATATATCCCAGCCATAAATCCCTTCGTATCGGGTGACGGCATTGATCCGTTGGCTTGCTCCAAATCACTGATAGCATCCTTAATACTTGTGGTGCAGGAGATGCCTTTAGACAAGCAAAAGGCATCTTTATTTCTTGCTAAGGTTTCAAAAACATCCTTAGGAAAGTAGTCCCTCATTGCAACTAATATAAAGCGCTTCCGATTTTGTGGAACTCCATATTCGGACATATCCACGATTTGATGCATAGTTTTATAGCCGAGGCGTCTTAATGCACGTTCAACATATGATGAATACTGCTTCGTCCCTTTTTTTCCTTTAAAATTCACAGTAAATCCATGAACATTCTCAAAAATGATTACCTGTGGAAGAACTAGTTTTATAAACTTAATATAGGATTTGACAAGCTTATTTCGCTGATCATTTTTATCCCTTTTGCCTGCCATAGAGAAGCCTTGGCACGGAGGACCTCCTGCCACCAGAGTGACTTTGCCTCGAAGCGCCATCAAATCATCCATATGATCTTTTAATAAAACATTAATATCGCATTCTTTCACCGGCAGCCATTTCGGCCATCGAAAGTGTTCTTTATTATCAATGAGGTTATATTTTAAAGTAGCAAATGCATCGGCATTTTTTTCAATGGCGAATAAACCTGTCCAACCAGCGTTTAACAAACCGGTAGATAAGCCTCCGCATCCTGCAAAAATGTCAATGTAAAGTTTTTCGTTTGCCATAATAGCACCTCATATTTGGATACAATAACTTATAATAATTATAGCACATCTTTTGCAGACCATCAACACTGAAGGAGGGGAATGTGGTGCCTTTTTGCCATTTTTCGAGGGTTTTTGTCGGGACAACCTTGTGGGATTTAAAAGCAAACAACGAGCAGCAGGTATCCCAAAATTGTAAAAAAATAGAATATATGGAACTAGCGTGTATTAGTCTTGACCAGACTGAATTTGATTTACTGTGCAGAGACATATCAAAGCCTCAGCACTGTTATCAAAAATATGTTCTTGAATCTTGCGCTGACTCCAGTGGTAGATGGAATTGCATTGTTATCAAGTGTATACCAAGCAAACAAAAAATTGTCCTATATACAGCAGGGCACACATATCCTCTTTACGCTGGGATTTATGAATAACCGTATATAACCACTTATTCTATTTCGTGGTCTTTTGTTTTGCTGCGTTTATTCTGATTAGAGAGTAATATATCTATATTTTTTTGTATCATATCATACTCCTTTTCCTCCTTCTGTATTTTCCGAAGTTCCGTTTGTAGGGCGGTCCTTCTGGTGGTGAGCTCGTCCATCTCGGCCCGGAGCCGCTGGGTGGCGGGCAGTGGAACGGCGTCCAGACGTTTCAGTTCCCTTGCCGTCGCCTCAAACAGGATGATCTCGCCCTCATGCCCCCGGAGGAATTTCTCCTTGTCTCTGGACTGGCGGTATTGGTCATACATGGGACGGAGCTGGCGGTAGGTGGCGGCGTGCTTCATGGTGAGGGTCAGCCGCTCCATTTCCTTCTCCGTTGCCCGGAGGTCCGCCTTCACTCTGGCGGTGGCGGCCGCCGCCCCGTCGCAACGCTCGGCCAGTTCCTCATAGCTGGAGATCCCATGTTCGGTCAGGAAGTTCAGCGTTTCTGCGGCTCGCTTCAAATTCTCGATGGTTGCCCAGTGTTTGTGGCCAGCGCTCTGCTGAGCTTTGAGATTGTTCTGGATGTTGATGAGCAGGCTGGGCTTCCCGGTGCGCTGCTGCGGCTGGCGGGAGGGCTTGGGTCTTCCGGCGATCCGGGCGGTCAGTGCCTCCTCGGCATAATCGGCGCCCAGAGTTTTCAATCGGGTAAACCGTTCCTGATCCGGCGCTCTGGCGGATATGTACTTGCCCCGTTTCAGTTCGTACCCTTCCCGCTGGAGGCGGCGGAGCAGGTTCTCCAGGTCGGAGCAGCCGGGCAGGAGCCGGTCAATGGCAGCTTTCAACTTTGCCTTATAGCTGGTGCCGTTCTGCGCGGCCTGATGTTCGATATAGCTCTTTCCTTTGTCCTGTCCGGGGATGATGACGGACAGACCGTGTTCCTTGCAAAGCCGGTCCGAAGTGCGGCGGATATAGTGATAACTCCGCTTGTTGGAATGATAGTG
>OMED01000082.1_pt1 | contig 57259 bp, 57 predicted proteins | sample 1673411 | NCBI WGS metagenome assembly OMED01 (sample SAMEA103958110, study PRJEB25191) | human gut metagenome | reverse complement strand
TCTATGCTTGCTTGTTACAACAAACTCCCTATTTGTTCTCGTATCATACATTTTATTAACATCCATCTCGCTTGTATGATCATAAATAGTAGCTGCCGGCTGATCATAATAAGCCACATAAGTTCCCCATGAGCCTGGATTATTATATTTTGCGCCTTTATAATCCAATCTTGCCGCCCAACCAGCTTTACTGTAACCCTGTTCAGGTAATACAGGTTTATCTGCTTTTAAATATTCCGCATACAAAATAGTACTCTTATCAAATTTATACCCTAACCCTACTGTATAAACATCATTTTTTTGGTAAGCAACTGTATTCCCGTCATAAATTGCTTCTGGGTGATAGTAAGCCGCCTGTGCAAATATTTTTTTATTTACAGGATAAGCTAAATGAAGGCCGTATAATTTCTCATTGCTTTCCTTAGTCGTAACCATATTGGCAAACTGGCCTACAAAAGCACTGGCTTTCAAAACGTTTCCGACATCTACTTTCAATGCTTTGATATTAGTAGCGACCGCATAGAAGCCATAACCAGACTTAAAAAACTGTCGGCCTGCTGTTATCTTTACGCCATTTAAGTTTCCCTGCACGTAAGCACGTTTAAATAAAGTATTTTCATCACCACTATCGTTCCTAAAATTCTGCGTGTTTTCCAACATTGCGCCATATTCCCACTGATCATTGATCTTTCCGTTTATGAATAATCGCGTCCGCAGTTCATCATGACTTCTACTTTTGCTATTTTTGAAAGCATAATCAGCAATCCTGATCTCACCTGTGATTTTTACATTATCAGACTGTTCCTCCAGATTACTCACACGAATGCCTAAATTATCAAGTTCTTCTGCAAATTCAGCAGCCAGTCGGTCTACATCTGCCCCTTTTGCCATCGCTTTAGCAACAATCTGTGCCATTTCATAGCGTGTAATCAGTCTATCACCGCCATAATGTCCATTATTATAACCTTCAACAATACCAGCATCAACAAGCTTATTAATGGAATTATAAGCCCAATGTCCTTCAGGAACATCCGTAAACGGATTATTCGCTGCTGCTAATCCAGTAATTCCCGTCAACAAGAATGCTAAAATACCTATTCTGATTTTTTTCATTTTTATCCCTCCCTAAATTATCTTTCTCAGCTTTTTTATAAGAATTTTTATGCATTGTTCAAAGTTTCTTACCAATAATTCAATTTCTTCCTTCTCTGCATTATCAATATGTATCCCAACACTTACTGTAGCAACACAAGAGAATAAAGAAGTCAATTTCTTAGCGGTATCCTCAGCTAACGCCCCTTCTTTATGCCTGTCTATGACGGTAAGGTTTGCTTCTATATTTTTTCCTAAAAGAAACGCTATTGCACATGCCCCTATATGACCTTTACTTCCACCAACTACAGAAACATTTAAATCCTCCCCACATAAAAAACAGTTACTGATAATTCTATATTTCCCGCTACCGTAGCCACATTTTATAACCACTTTATTCACACCCCTTCCAAGGAATGAATTTCTCATAGTTAAGTCCAAATTGCATTAAAATTTTACCTAATATGTGATTTATCTGCTGTTCAACAGTAATGTCTTGATTATAAAAGGTTAACAGCGGCGGTATAATAACACAATTAACTTCTGCTGCCTTAACTAGATTTTGCAGATGAATCTTGCCCAGAGGCATTTCTCTTGGAACTAATACTACCTTACGGTGTTCTTTTAAACACACATCCGCACTCCGCAGCAGCAAATTTTCAGCATAGCCATGGACGATACCGGCTAAAGTTTTCATGCTGCAAGGGACAATTACCATTCCATCTGTAGTAAATGATCCACTTGCAATAAGTGCTCCCAAGTTATTATTGGCATAAGAGAAATCCGCTAACTTTAAAACCTCAGCAATATCCAGCGTAGTTTCCAATGCAAAATTTTTTATAGCACCTTCTGTTATTACCAAATGCGTTTCTATATCAGTGTAACTTTTTAAAATTTGCAGCAGCTTATAACCAAGCCAAACACCGCTGGCACCCGAAATACCTATCACCAGCCTCATAATCTCACTCTCCTCATTTATCCAATAAACCTATGTACAGCCAGTAAGGATATGTAACAACTGTCATAAATATAATACCTGCTACAATTCTGAACACCATAACTTTGATTAGATGCGTAAGCTTCAGATAACCAAATCCATATACTAGCATTAACGGTGCTATTTCATAAGGAAACAATGCCTGGTTAAATCCCATGATCATAGAATATCCGCCTATAGTAGCGGAATATCCTAAATTACTGCATAAATTAGCTATAGGGATCATCAAAGTTGCAATTAATGCCAGTGGATTAAGTAAAAAATTAGCTAATATAGAAAAAATATAGATGCTCATTACCAGCTCGTAGCTGTTCATTTGTTCAAAATACGGTTGCACAAAATTTATTACACTTTCTGTAATGCCGATACTAGATGCAACAGCTCCAATAGTTACAGCTCCAGCTAAAAAAAATACTACTTTAAATTGTATTTTGCTGAAGTCATCTGATTTGAGCAGCCCTATCCCAGGAAAAAAGCCCAAGCACCCTATTCCCAACATAAGTACTCCTTCAGGCAATTTATGCCACGAAGAAAAAATCAATAATATCAGTAATGCCGTGATCAATGTCACAGTCTTTTTTTCATCGATAGTTATCTTTCCTAATTTTCTATATTCAATTTTTAAATATTCTTTATTTAAATTCAAATGCTGTGGTCTCAGAATATAAATTAAAGGTATTGATACCAGCATCCATAATATCCCAGGAATGAACATATCCTTAGCCCAAGCTAACCATGTTATTTTCACCCCCAGGTATTGCTCTAAAATCCCCGCCGTCAGTATACTGTCAGTAGATGCTGTCATAAACGCCATTTTAGGAGACCATAAAGCGAAAAACACTACCAGCATCAAAGCTGATGCTGTCGCACTTTTTGCCTCAACCTTCAACACCTTGCAAATACCTATAACAACTGGTACCAATAAAGCAACCTTAGCCATAATAGAAGGTATTAATGGCGTAAAAATCGTGCATGTAAGTACTATCCCCCAAACAATCCCTTTTAAACTTCCTTTGGTCAAAAGCAGTGACTTATAAGCTATGCGTAATACCAAGCCAGATTTTACAATCATCCCACCTATCATCAAACCTCCCAAAGTTATCCAGGGAGTACTGGTTGTCCATGCAGAAAATGCAGTTGCATAATTTGTTATATCAAACAGTATATATAGGCCCGGGAGCATTATTGCAACAATTTCCTCTGGCAGCAATTCAAACATCCACATCATAATCGCCCATAAAGTCACGGCTAAATATTTCTGAAAAACATTGCTGATAGAGCAGAAAAATGGCAACAAAACAACGATAAATGAACATATCCATTTTATTTTGTGCAGAGATAAATTATTCCACTTCATACAGCACCTTCTTTCTAAACAGAACAGGTCAGCAGTAGAAATTGCTGCCGACCTGTTTTTAGCGTCAATTATCTTTCACTACTTATTTCAGGAAAAGAATAATCTTCCCATCCGGCAACTTCGGCAACAGTAGCATATAATTTACCAAAAGGCATTGTCGCATCTATACCAATGGTAGAGTTCGTTTTTTCCTGTAAACTATCGCCGTGTGAAGAAGGATCTAATGGTGCAGAAGGAACGTTATTTACCAAAATAACATCTCTTCCAGGGTCTACGCGAAATGACAAAGCCCATTCTACTTCAGCAGAATCATGAACATTAATGTCAGGATCAACAACCACAATCCATTTAGGTCTTACATTACTGGACATTGCTGATAAAATTACGTGCCGAGCCTCATTGGCATATCTTTGCTTCATTGCGATTACAGCATACAACTGAACTCCACCAGATGGAGTTACCGCCACATCAGTAATAGTAGGGAATTGTTTTTTCATCGCATTATAGAACGATGCTTCTAAAGGAATGTTTTTTAAAATATGGTTTTCCGTAACAGGCTTTCCTGTAAGAAGCACCTGAAAATAGGGATCTTTACGATGAGTTATAGCTTTTACCCTTGCGATAGGTCTTTCGCTGGCAGGCGTCATATATCCAGTATATTCACCCAAAGGACCCTCACTGACCTCAGTTTCAAAATCAATCTCCAATTCAAAAACAAATTCTGCTGTAGCAGGAACCTCAACGTCAATAGTCCTGCATTTTACCAGTTCTACCGGTTGTCCCCGGAGGGCCCCAGCTAAACTCCAATCATCCGTAGTATCAGGGACATTCTGGACCTGACAGGTATATGCAAGGACAGGATCAGTCCCAACAACCAATGCCATCTCAAATTTTTTCATACCTAAAGCTTTTGCTTTATTACAGTTTTTCCCAAGTCTGTGAAACGGCTGCGCCATAAAGCCAAAATAATCTTTACCTATAGCTTGAAACCTGTAATGTCCAAGATCAGCAATTCCAGTTTCAGGATCTTTGGAAATACTGATACCAGCAGTTAAATATGGCCCTCCATCCAACTCAGAAAATTTCGGAATAGGAAATTTTCCAAGATCAACATCTTCACCTTCAATAATAATCTCCTGACACGGAGCACTTTTTACCATAACAGGTGCTATTGGTCTGTCAATTGTTTCTGCAAACCAGGGAAGTACCGTATTATTTTGTGCATTCAAAGCTCTCAATGCTTTTTTTCTATTACCAAAAACTCCTCCTACTGCTGGATAATCAGTACCGTTATTCCTGAAAATAATTACCGGTCCATTATTTGCATAGCTTTTTTTCAAGGCCTTGCCCATTTCTAAATTAACGTCAACATACCGATCTACCTCAATCAAATCATTTTCCTTGCGGCAGCTCTCCAAAAAATCTCTTAAATCATAAAATGCCATTATAAACTCAACTCCTTTCAATCATCAAATAATAAACAGGGACATTACACAAATAATAAACAACTGTATTAATTGCCATTTAAAAGCCAGATTAAACATATCGCTATCTCTATTGGTAATATTCGCTAAAGAAGACGTAAATTGCAGCAATGATGGCTTCAACGGATTTGCCGGCCCCATCGTAACCATCGCAGCCAGTCCGACTAAAACAGAAGCATTCACATGCAACATTTCAGAAGATGCCATCTGCATTTTCGAAAACATCGCACAAGCCGGTATGCCCTGTCCAAAAGCCATCCCTGCCAAAAAGCCCAATCCAGACAACAACAGACCATAAACCGAACTGCCCCATTGCGTCATATGGCGTGCAAGTAATGTAATCTGTCCTGTATCCAGCATAAGATTTACCATTGCCCCTCCTAAAAATAAGGTGATCAACGAGGGCAGTCCTCTTTTAGAAGCAATAATAAAATCTGCTGTAAAGGTACTGGTTTTCTTTATCGCAAAAACATAACACAGTAAAGCCGTAATCAAAATATATGTACCAGGAGTATTGATCAAATTAATACTGACAGGTGCATATCCCCATAACGACAATTTAAATGCAGTTTTAGCCATAATAGCTTTCAACGGATAAGAAAATATTATTACGATAATAGAACCAACGATCAATGGTAAGAAAGCTTTAAACGCCAACTTTTTAGAAATAATCTCCTTATCATTGGAAGTATTGCTGTAAGTCGCACCTTTTTTACTGTACAGCCATAAAAATAAAAAACTTAATGTTGCCGCAGCAATCAAAGTCAAAATATATAATCGAGGAAATATCTGAGTAAACAGAATAACAGCAGACATATTTGCTGCTATAGTTAAACAGGCTATATTGCGGTTATCACTGTTTTTTAAATCAAAATCAAGAATCTTAAAAAAACCTACTACAGAAACAATTATCATCGGCAGTGTCAATAAACCCATAGTCTGGACGATTCCTTCAATAGGTAATTTTGTAACGCTGCTGGCAATTGTAGCAGCAATAAACAAACTTACGAACGCTATACTCCAGGAAAAATAAACCAAATAGCCAACAGCCGCACGAAAACCGTCAATACCCTGTCTGACCAGTCCTGGTATAGTAACAGGGTAAGTGGCAAACCCATTGAAGGCTCCTAAATAACCTCCTACTACTGAACATAATGTCACAGCTTTTCCCGTTTTACTTGGCAAAACCTGATCTAAGGTATTCAACAGCATATTCAAAGCACCTGTACTTCTAAAACATTGTCCAAAAATCTGTCCCGTCCACAAAACAAGAAATCCATTCCAAATGGTTATATTCCCCCATACAGACGCGGTCAACGTTTTTTGTACTGGCATATGAAAAAATACAACAACTGCAAAGATTTCCAAAAGCCATACATAAAGGCTCAAACGTAAAGCATTCATCTTAAAAACTAAAAAGCCCAGCAGTAAAATAACAAATGGTAGTAATGCTACTATAGTTTGCAAAAACTCATTATCCATATAAAGAACCTCCTTCCATTTTGCTTATATTAACTGTCCTCCTTTCTGATTTCAGTATAATCAATTGTTTATAAAAATTCTGTCATTAACATTACATACTGTTTGTAGCCTATGCTACAAATTTATTATCTGCTCCAAAACATATAGAATTATATTTTTCTCAATGTTATAGTTAATATAAGGACAGAAAGGAGGCGATTCTTATGAAAAAATTCCAATCTACCTGTCAAAATTGTACCAATAAGTTTTGTACAAAGCTTTCTACCGAAGTCAGAGATGAAATATTCAAAAACAGAATATGGTTTAATTTAAATGCCAAAGAAGAACAACTCTTTTATTTTAATAATAAACAGATTCTTATCATCGAATCAGGCAGTTTCATGACAATTCGTCAAAATAATCAAGGTAAACAAATTGGTGTTGATATTTTAAGGCCCGGCGATTTGTTAGGAATTTTAAACTTTAACGCAGAATCTCCTCAAGATCATATTTTAATCCTGCCATTGACAGATGTTTCAGGCTGTCTGGTTTCAAAAACTATTTTTGATACTTTAATCCAAAAACATTTGTCTCTCAACATAATCATTATCCATCATTTATCTTCCCGTTTTTACCGTATCATCAATCATTTGACCAATCTCGTTTTTGATACCAGTAAAGAACGTATTGAATATTCGTTAAAACTGGCGCACCACAACTTAGGCAATTTTTATCTGACACACGAACAGATTGCTTTATTATCAGGTTTAAACAGGGTCACCGTTTCCAAAACTATTAAAGATGTCAGCTATGACTTTGATAAATGATGACAAAGTTGCTTTTAATATAACTATGTCAATAATCAGCTTTATTAAAACAACCCCAGAACCTTCACAGTTGCAATGGTTCTGGGGTTGTGCTATAATATTTTAGTAATCATGCGGGTGTAGCTCAGTGGTAGAGCAGCGGCTTCCCAAGCCGCGTGTCGCGAGTTCGAATCTCGTCTCCCGCTCCATAAAATATTTTGCCGCAGAACTTAGTTCTGCGGCTTTTTTATTTCTTTGAGTACACTTATAATTTTTCTAAATAAAAAATAAGCTTACCATTACAGCAAACTTTTACTCTGTCAATGATATGTTAGTAAAACACTGTCACTGATATCTGGAATTTACGATCTTCAAATTTATTACAGAATAAAGCTCGTCCTGATTCCAAATTTTTATTTTACCTTCCTGCACATTTCTTCTATAAATATTTTTTGAAGGTACAGCGATTTCTAAATTTATTGGCACTGTATTTTTACTGCGTTTTACTAAAACATCTTCAGATTTTAACTTTTTCCAAATCCCTTTTTTAGAGCCTTGTGAAATTATAGCATCCACGCCTTCTGTTTCACAACGCAGTTTCAAGGTATCGTCCTCCGTCTGACAACGCAAAGCAACGGAAAAAACATTCGGCTCCAGCCAGTATTTAAGCAGACCCATTTTCCCTACGTCAACAGTATATTCAACACTTTTATTTTTATTCAAAACTATTTTTTTAAAGCTCCTGTCGCCTTCATTCTGCATTTTGAAACTGCTGAGTAAGATCATTACCATAACAGCAGCCAACACCAGAAGTATTTTTTTCCCAAGCTGTTTATTCATACCTGGCCCGCCTTTTTTCAGCTATCTTCTTAGAAAAAATTTTAACAGATAAAATAACGACAGCCGCCGCTCCCGGCAAACAGCTTAACTGGCAGCTGCCACAAATACCGGTGCAGCCAAAGGTGCTGCCCCAAGAAGAAATCGGTATACCCATAGCTGCACAAAAAGTAATTACTTTATTCCTCATCATCTTTCCTCCCGTATCTGATCGCCTTTTCCGGACATTTACTGATACAGACCCCACACAGGATACAATTATGTACGCAATTCACAGCTTTCCGCTCTTCTATCACCATCGCTTCCATAGGACAGGCAAGGCTGCAGCTTTTACAGCCAATACATTTTTGGCGGTCTATAATCAACCGATAAACGAATGGCAGCCTGCTGCTGAAAGAATACAACAAATTCTGTACCGCTCCTACAGGGCACAAAAAATTGCAAAATCCGCGGCCGCCTTTAGTAAAGATACCAAACAGACCTGCCCACAAAAACAACGTCAGAATCATACTGGAGCTCAAAGAAATAAAATACCCAAAAACGAAATAGTTAACAAACAAATCAAATAGAAAGAAATTGCAATATGCACATGCCAGCAGACTATCAAAAAATGGCAATATCACAAACCCGGCCAGCATGCCATAACGAAACGGAACGATCTCGGTATAAGTACGCCAGCTTATCTGCAGCCTTGATGGTATGACTTTGCTTAAATACTCGGTAAAAGCTCCGGCAGGACATAATCTGCCGCAAAATACAGGACCAAAAAACAAAGTAACTATCAGCAAGATCACGATACAAGCAATAAAAGGAAGCGACATCAGCAGCAACTTTCCATCCAGTAAATGCTCTGTCTGAATGCGAAAACAAAGGCTATGAATGGTCAGCTGCTGCCACTTGCCCGTAAAAGCAAAAAATATTATTTTTTGAAATAGCGCAAAAGGAGCATAGAATAAAATAAAACCTAAAAAATACCCCAAAAGCCGCTGATATTTAAACCCCATTTTTATCTCCACTTCCATGAATTTTCAGGACAGGGAAAATCCCTGCCCTGATTTTATTTACTTAAAAGCTATAACGCAGGCCTACGTTATATGTCCTGCCGGAAGTTGCTTCGCTGGCATAAAATTCTTTATCAAACAGGTTGTTAATACCGAATTGTAAAATCGTACCTTTAGCAATTTCATAATTAAAGGCAGTATTAACGATAAAATACGCGTCTTCCGCCCCATACTCTCCTGTCACATCATCAGGAGCCTGACGAGCGCTCACATACTGACAATCCAGTATAGCGTTGAACTTATCCTTATTATAATTGACGCCGGCATGCAGCAGATGTTTAGGAATGCCATAGTCTGCGCTGTCAGCATCTTTCAGGTTAGTTCCCGCCACCGCATTTTGTTTCACTTTCCCCTGCTGCCAGGCATAATTAAAATATGTGCCCCAGTTATCGTTAAATTTATGGTCGACCGTAAATTCTACACCGCGGCGTTTTTCCGTACCGTAGTTTTCATATTTTTTATATTCTGCTGTTGTTGTTCCAGGCTGATAATGGGTCGTATAAAGGATTTTATCATCTGTTTTCACCTGATATAAAGAGATCCCCAGATTAGTCTGCCGCGACAATTTCTTCTTCATGCCAATCTCAAAAGTATTTGAGGTCTCCGGATCAAGATCAGGATTAGCCACTACACCGCCCATACTGCCACCGCCGTCACGATAGACCTGATACAAAGGCGGCGGATTAAAAGAATGTCCATAAGAAACATAGTAATTAGTCTTTTCATCAGCTTTATAATCAAATGCTATTTTCGGGCTGAATTCACTATAACTGACTTCATCATAGTCCAAAGAACGTGTTAAAGCACCGGTATTTTTATCATAATATCTGCTTTTACCGTCCATTTTTGTAAAATGATCATAACGTACGCCTAAATACATCGTCATCGGATCGCTGATCTGATATTCATCCTGCACAAATAAAGCTATGTTCCGCGCTTTACCGCCATGGTTTTCATAAACACCGTTATCGCCAAGTCCGCTGATAACAGAATCATGATCGCGCCAGTTGCTAAGATATTTACGCAGCTGATCAAAGCTCTCCTGTTTAAAACTGCCTCCTACTAGAATAGAATGTTTACCTACATTATCCCACGCTTTTTGTACATCAAAATTATAGGTTTCACCGGGATAGAAAGAATCAGTACCGGCACCGTTCCAGTCTATAGATTTTGGACTGCTGGAACTGCTATAGCCATTACTTTTCATATCCAGGTACCCAAAGTTGGCACTGAATTTATTTTTATTGTCATTATATGACAATGTATGTAAATCGGATTCTTTCCGCCCGTCATAACCAAGATATGTTCCAATGCTTGGCTTCACTATCTGTCCATTACCAACATCAACACTGCCACTAAATACGGGCTTACCGTCTTTATAAATTGTCGTCCACGGATTTTGGTAGCGATACTCACTTTCCGTATGGATAAAAGTATATTTTAAAGATCTGTCTTCATCAAAATCATATTTCACATTAGCGGAAATGTTTTCATTTTCCCAAACCTTTTCTCCGCGTCCGCCTAAAACATATTTGCCGTTACTGAGCTGCGGCAATTCGTGGTCAGGCTTAATCCCTCCACTGCCTTTGGAAGCGCTACCAGTATAATAATAACCCCTATATCCATCTGATTTTCTGTTTTCATAACCTACGCCGAAAGATAATTTTTTATTCACTCTTGCATCTGCGTATAAAGCTTTTTTCCAGGTATTATTACTGCCATAGCTGACTACAGCATTTACACTGGCTCCTTTTTTTTCAGGATTATCCTTAGTGATAATATTGACAACCGCGCCCACAGCCCTACCGCCATATAAAGAAGAGCCTGCTCCCCTTACAACTTCAATTCTGGCTATTTTTTCCACAGGTACCATTTCCCATTCCATACCGTTATTATAAGTAGTATTCATCGGAAGCCCATCCAGCAAAACCAAAATATCACTGGAGCTGAAGCCCCTGATCTGAATCCCTCCCTGAGCTGCTTGGTTCATATAGACGCCCGGCAGAGTCTGCAGAGCTTCAGGTACAGAATTAATATTTCTTTCTTCTATATCCTGTGAGGTGACAACACTGACGCTGGAAGGTACCTCCTGTAGTTCTTTCATAGTTCTGGTTGCTGTAACAACCATCTGATCCAGATTAAATTGCTGCAGCCCCTCTTCGGCGTATACTACTGTGCCCCCCCAAATGACATTGCCAGTTATAAGTACTGTCATCAGTATACTTTTAACCATACCCTTTTTCAACATACTCAACTCCCTTTCCTATTTTTTGTATATTACTAAAATATTTTATGCATTAACCTAATAGATATATGCATAATAACTTTTATTAGAATCAGAAAATACCCTGTGCATAAGACGCACAGGGTATTAAATAGCTAGATAAAAGCTGTTCCATTACCAAACTGTCTCACGCAGCAGTAAATTAATCATCAGGCAGTTCTTCTGACTCAAGTTCATCGCTCCTCCAAGCCTTCCCGGATAACTCCAGTGACATAAATATGGATTTGCTCACTTTTACAGCGACGGGATCGTGTGGGCTTTACACCCAGCTTCTCTATTAAGACCTGCGTCACCTGATAACATCATTATTCACTTTTTATATTTTATGATATTATATTCTATTTTATATTAATGATTATATGTTATAATATCATATATGATATATTACTATGTATAGCTACTAGACAGTCAATAGGGAGATAATTATTTTATGAAAGAACCAATTGATAATTATTTTACAACAGGTGAGTTAGCCAAGCTTTGCAAAATACCTCGAAAAACTTTGCTTTATTACGACAGTTTAGGTCTTATAACGCCTGAAGTTATTGAAGAAAATGGTTATCGTTATTACAAACGCACTCAATTATTTGCACTAGAATTGATTTTGACGATGCGTAAACTGGATATTCCTTTAGCAGAAATCAAAACTTATTTATCTAACAAATCCTATACTAATTACAGAAATATTATGTCTGATCGTGAAATATTTCTTGAAAAATTACTCAAAAAGATAATTAAAACAAAAAATGAACTGCATCATTCCCTCCTTATTCTTAACCAATTGGAAAACATTAAATTTAATGATGTACTAACAGTTCGAACAGACAATGAATTTTTATATTTAAGTAAACCAGTCTCTCCCAAAATGAACTTTAAAGACAGAACAAAAATATCCGCCAGTCTGTTTATAAATCTTGCTGAACATATTCCCCTTAACAATCATACTTTTGGTTATGTTGTAGATAAAAATTCACTTTTAGATCAAAAAAAACCTCGTCATATCAAATATTATTTCTGTCCTGTTTTCACTAAAACCGATTATCCGAAATGTTCCATAAAATCAAAAGGAACTTACCTTACCCTTTATTTCAAAGGTATCTACATGAACAATTATGACAAGTATATCAACACTCTGTCAGAATACTGCAAGCATAATATGCTCGTTCCTATATCCGATATTTATATCACATCAATAAAAAACTTTTGGCTTACTGATGAAATCAGCGAATATATTTACAAAATAGAAGTACAAATAAAATAAACCGTTTTCTAATCTAGAAAACGGTTTATTTTATTACTTGTGAAAATATAATTTCTCTAATATTACCAGATATTTTTCTATTTAGATACTTCTTAAAAATACCCCCTATACGATTTGCATTGTTGCAAACGAAATGTTATAATGATGCGATTTTTTGCAAGGAGGTAAAAAAATGTCTATTGGAATCATCGTCAATTCAGCCTGCGTACTTATCGGCGGCCTGCTCGGCAGTTTTTTCGGAAGACTGCTGCCAGTCAAAATGCGTGAATCGCTTTATGGGTTATTCGGTTACTGCTCCATCATCATCGGCATCATTCTGCTGCAAAATATAAAATCTATGCCGGCAGTTACATTAGCTCTGATCTTGGGTACTATCATCGGCGAAGCACTTCGAATCGAAGACCAGATCAATTTCGCTTCGCTTAGGCTTAAAACACTTATCGAACGTATCACCAATACTGCGGCAGCAGATAATGATGCTTATATCAGCCGTTTCGTCGGCCTGCTGATGCTGTTCTGTACCGGCAGTACAGGAATTCTCGGCGCGATTGGTGAAGGCGTAAATGGCGACAGCACTGTTCTTTTAACAAAATCTGTTATGGACATTTTTGCAGCATTTGCTTTTGCTGCTCATATGGGTCCTATGATCGCCTGTATCGCAATCCCCCAGTTTCTTTTTTTCAGCATCCTCTTTTGGAGTGCCGGCTTCATCATGCCGCTTACAGATCCTCTGATGATTGGTGATTTTATGGCCTGCGGTGGCATTTTAGCTATTATTACCGGCTTTCGTATCTGTGAATTGAAAGACTTCCGTGTCGCCAATACGCTGCCGGCTTTATTTATCGTAATGCCGCTCAGTTATCTTTGGCGCACTTATTGCTGAACAGTTAACACTAAAAAAACAGGCCCTGCATACAGGGCCTGTTTTTATTCCATGATACCTGAATCCTCAATAATAATCCAGCTCACGCTCAAAAATAACGCCGGTGGCAGGATTAAACTTTAATTCCCCCTTAAATTTAAGGGTAGTAAATTCGGCTTCATAGTAGGAATTATTGCCTTCTTTGTCCATAGTTACAACAATATTGCGGGCATCCGGGTATTCAGCCATAACAAAGCGCTCGATATCTGCCGGAGTTTTGTTGATAATAGTGCTGCCTTTGACAAATGTTGCACCCTTGACTTCTATCTCTTTGATTTTGGAAGTAGCCGTTGCAACCTTCACATAATAATATTCCAAAGTGTCAGGGTCTTGAAAAGTAATACGGCTTTCATCACCTTTAGTTGTATAACCAATCAGATTACAGTTTGCCGGAATTTCTGCTTTAGCAACTTCGATCGCCGCCCTGCTTTGCCCAAACTGACTGGGAGCAGGAGCCGCCACAGCCATAGCGCCTACACATAAAACTACTAAAGCTGCCAGTAATGAAAAAACATTTTTCAATTTCATTCGATTCACTTCCTTAAATTATTTTGTATTACTGCTTAAATACATCATACAAAACATTTTTGTTAATTTCAACTGTGTGCTATCTCCTATTTGAATTTATTAATTAATTTATTCCATATTATCAATATTACAAGCATTTATTTTGTTAAAATTCATAAATCTGTTAAGCCCTTCCCATAATAAAACAGACCTCGGCATATTTATGTCCGAGGTCTGTTTTATTATAATCACTGTTCTGCCGATTGTTTTGCATCTTCTTTACAGACCGTTGTTTCTTCGTCTTTAAAAAAGTATTTCATCACACCGCCGACCAGCCCCTGTACCAAAAGAAATTTATATTCGTTTTCGATCCGTCTTACTTCCCGCTGTACCTCTCTCTTAATGATCCAGAAGGACAAAGCCACACCCAGCATCGCCCCAAACAAGGCTCCAAAAAATGCGATCCAGATCGCAGGTATCGAAATATTGATCATTATTGCCACCGCCTGTCTGTTTTCTTTGACTTCAAAATATCACATTAGCTATTGCCTGTCAAATTAAAGAAAATTCACATTTTCTTCTATTGCAACTGCAAGGACAAATATTATATAATATTAGAACAGTTCCAATACTTTAAAAAGTGAAAGGGTTGTTACCAATGGAGAAAATTTACGAAGGCAAAACTAAAACAGTATATTCCCTGGAAAACGGCAATGTACTCTTAAAATTCAAAGATGACTGCACCGGCAAAGACGGTGTTTTTGATCCCGGTGAGAATACCGTCGGGCTGACTATCGAAGGTATCGGCAAAGCAAATCTTGAGACTTCGATCCACTTTTTCGAGATCCTCAAAAAAGAAGGTGTAAAAACCCACTATGTCAGCGCAGATATCGATAACGCCACTATGGAAGTCCTGCCTGCTAAAGTATTCGGTAAAGGCCTTGAAGTCATCTGCCGCTTGAAAGCAACCGGCAGCTTCATCCGTCGTTACGGTGACTACATTGCTGACGGCACTGTTCTCGAAGGCGGCTACGTTGAAGCTACTTTAAAAGACGACGCTAAAGGCGATCCTCTGATCACTTCTGAAGGTTTGGCGGCTCTCGGCATCATGAGCCAGGAAATGTTCAACAGTATGAAGGAACAAACCCTTAAAATCACTAAAATCGTTGCTGCAGACCTGGCAAAAATGGGTCTGGATCTATACGATATCAAATTTGAATTTGGTTACAACAACGACGAAGTAATTCTGATCGACGAAATCGCCAGCGGTAACATGCGCGTCTATAAAGACGGCAAATATGTCGATCCCATCACTCTGACTTCAATCATCCTCGGTAAATAAATCTTTATATTTAAAGGCACAGCTTTTGCTGTGCCTTTTTTGCTTCTTAGGCATGTTGATGCTATAATTATTTTAAAGCGTTTTTAAAGCCCGCTTTAATTTTTGAAAACAAAGGAACGATGCATTATGAACAAATTAGATCCGCGTAATATTTATGACGACTTACATCAAATTCCTGAACTTGGTTTTGAAGAGTTTAAAACCTCTGCCTATCTGGCAGATAAATTAGAAGCAATGGGCTACAAAGTTACCCGTAACATCGGCGGCACCGGCGTTATCGGCGAAATCAAAGGCTCAGAGCCCGGACCTGTAATGATGCTGCGTGCCGATATGGACGCACTGCCCTTTCTGATCGACGGCGAAAAGAAAAATATTCATGCCTGCGGCCACGACGCCCATTCCGCCATGCTTTTAGCCGCTGCCTCCGAGCTGGTAGGCAAGGTTAAACGCGGCACCCTGCGCATCCTGTTCCAACAGGGTGAAGAAACCTTAAAAGGCGCTTTGGCAGTTATTGATGCCGGCGTAATTGAAGACGTCGATATCGCTCTTGGTCTGCACATCCGTCCTGTACAGGACATTGCCTACGGCGAAATGTCGCCAGCAGTGCGCCATGCTTCCAGCACCTTCGTTAACGTCGTTATCAACGGTTTATCCAGTCACGGCGCACGTCCGCACCTGGGTGTCAACGCAATCGAGGCAGCCGCTGTCGCTATCAATGCGATTACGGCTATTAAAATCAATCCTATCATTCCCTGGTCCTGTAAAGTTACCGGCATCAAAGGCGGCGGCGTAGCCCCCAATATTATTCCTGATAAAGTTGAAATGATCGTCGATGCCCGCGCACAAACCAACGAAGCTATGACCGAACTGCTAGAAAAACTGCGCCGTGCAGTTACCAATGCTGCCGCTGCTCTTGGGGCTACTGCCGAAGTCACTACTCCCGGCGGTGTGATCCCCGCTGCTGAATACGATGACGAACTGACTGCAGAAGTTGCAGAATGTATCGTCGAGGTAGTAGGCGAAGAAAAACTTGCGAAAGAACTCGTTAACCCCGGCGGTGAGGATTTCCACTACTTTGTTAATAAATATCCCCATATCAAAGCTGCTTACTTCGGTGTCGGCGCAGCTGCAGCTCCGGGCCTGCATCATCAGGATATGCAGCTGAACAAAGAAGCTCTGCCCAGCGGTACTGCGGTCCTCGTTAAAATGGTAGAACGTAAATTAGGCTGATCACTGTTTATTTTGCGCTGCTGAATTATATATAACTGCAAAAACTCAGACTTCCATAAATTATGAAAGTCTGAGTTTTTTATTACTGTACTATGCTTAACTCATTTTCGTATATTTATTTAAGCTGCCTGTAAACATTCTGGTCAACAGGCTCCAGCCAGGTAGTACCTGCACCCTTGCTCATAATCGACAGGTGCTGGAACCAGCTGTTGCCGGCAGCGCCATGCCAGTGTTTTGTCCCTTCCGGGATTGTCACGCTTTCACTGGCTTTCATTTCTACCGGGTCCTGTCCCCAGATCTGATAATATCCACGGCCTGATACCCCGACCAGGACCTGACACGAACCGCTGTGAGTATGCCAGTTATTGATACAGGACGGAGCAAAAGTCACGTTAGACACACTTACAGTATCGTTAGCCATGGGAAAAAGAAAGCTCTGTCCGGTAAAATATCTGGCATAAGCCGCATTATCATTACCGATAGGAAATACTGTACCACCTGCCTGCAGCAGCGACGCGCTGATGATCTTTGTCTGTTCCTCTGTTACAGGCTCACCGGCTGCCAAAGCTGCATCTGTACCGCCCATGACCGCAGCAGCCACAACCAGAGCCGCAGCTATTCCTCTAAAAGTGTTTTTGTTGAATCTCTTCCAAAATTTCATATTATTTTCCTCCTCATAATAAATCATTTGTTTATCAACTTCTGGATCAGATTGCTAGTGCTTTCGAAGCCGGATGCCTGTTTAATAAAGCATATGTTTCCGGCTGTAACAAATTCTCATAATTTCTCAGCTGATAATCTGCCAGTTCCGCAACCAACTGCAAACTGTTGATTTTATCAAGCAGCGTTTCACGAGCCTCTGCCAGCAGCTTTTTACGCTCCTGTATCGTAGCATCACCCATTTCTGCCAGCCGAATATAATCAATGATATGTTCCAATGACATCCCGCTGGCTTTCAGCTTTTTGATAAAATTGATAAAATTTACAAAATACTCATCATAATTGCGGATCCCGGCCGCATTCCGTGGCACCGGAGGCAGCAGCCCGATCCTTTCATAATATCTTAAAGTATCAGTTGACATATTGGTTTTTGCGGCAATTTCCCGAATCGTCATTTTTACTCCTCCTCACAGTGATTATGCCTGAGCTGATAAATACTGTAATCTACATTATCCAGCAGCTGTTGTTTAAAATGGATATCATCCAGCAGATAAAAGCGCAGATTTTTCAGCAGCTTGATTTTCTGTTCCTCTGTATTATCGCTGTGCTCAATGATATTTAAAGCTGCTTTTAACCGCTCCGGCCGCTGTTCTGCCGACTGCAGAATCTGCTGTAAATTCTCCTGCGTACATTTCTGCATCTTTTCCATAGCTACTCAGCCCCACTAAAAATTCTCTCTTTAAACTTTTCCATAACACGTGTTCCCGGATCACTTTCATTATAAATTATTCTTTCTTATATGTATAATACCTATTTCTCATATCCATCAATGCCTTTTAGGCATTGATTTTCCACGACTGTACAAATAAAAAAAGTGCAAGCGCAATCACTTCTGGTGATCTGCACTTACACTTTCTGACCACAGCCTCTGATTCAGCTGCAACTGTCTGCTATTGCTTTTATCTTCACTATTCCCTATTATTATATGTTTTCACAAAATTTTTGGCAAACTCAATAAATTTCGTCGTCGTTACACTGAAAGGCTGTCGTTTTTTCCAGGCTAGCACTGTAGTAGCAGCAAGTTCAGGATACAGCGGCAGCGAACAGACCTGTGAGCGGTCCAAAAAAGGCCGTGAACCCTCAATATGAAAAGCATATCCCAGCCCGTTCTGTACCATTATCGAAGCATTCGTACTCATATTGCAGGTATACGGAACCCTGACCTGCGGAAAATAATCACCAAACCAGCTGACCAGCTCATTTTGCACTTTCAGCCGTGCGGGAAAAAGCAGCTCCTTCCCCACCAGATCTGCCGCCGTAACAAAGCCCTTTTGCACCAGCGGATCTTCGGCAGGCAGCAGCACGGCCCAGCGTTCTTTGACCCCCAGACGGATAAAATCATACCTGTCAATATCCACGGGTTCCAGAAACAAAGCAATATCTGACAGACCCTTTTCGATACGTTCATTAGTATAATCCGCATTACCGGCATATAATTCGTAAGTTACAGCAGGATACTTTTCTTTAAAAGCCCGGAACATTTCAGCAATGACCTGTACGGAAGCCAACTCGCCGCAGCCCACCGATACTACGCCGTTGATCAGCTCGTCGCGTTCTGTCAGTTCTTTTTCCGTTTTATCTGCCAGATCAACGATCTCCTCGGCCCGCCGGCGCAGCAGCATTCCTTCGTCAGTCAACGTCACCTTACGCGCGCCGCGCGAAAACAGCGTTACTCCCACATCTTCCTCTAACTGTGCCAGCTGTCGGCTCAATGTCGGGGCTGCGTGATATGCAGCAGCTCAGCCGCTTTTGTGATATTCTCCTCACGTGCCACTGCCAGAAAATACCTCAGTATCCGCAATTCCATTGCCTCTGCCTCCTTTTATCCTGGTCAACTGCATCTGCCTGTTCTGTCCTTTTCTTTCTATCATAAAGTATTTTTATGCTCTCAGGCAAGCTTTATCTGTCCTTAAACATAGAAAAGGCATTATTTCCCCAAGGAAACAATGCCTTTCTTTACTGCTATTTATTCAGCCGCTGGCCGATTTTCAGCATATACATCGGGTCAACGTTCTGCCCATCGACAAAAACCTCAAAATGCACATGCGGGCCGGTACTATATCCGCTGCTGCCGACAAAGCCGATGATCTCACCCTTACGCACGCTTTGACCGGGCGCAACGGCAATCCCGCTCATATGCCCGTAAGCAGTTTCATAACCATTGCCGTGATCGATACGTACATAGCGTCCATAACCGCCGTTCCAACCGGCAACCTCTACCGTTCCCATCGCACTGGCGTAAACCGGTTCGCCGAATTCAACAGCAATGTCAACCCCGGGATGCCAGTCGTAACCGCCACCGATCGGTCCCGTACGTCCACCGTAGGGAGAGCTGATCGTACCACCTTTGGTCGGCCACAGATCAGGAAAGACCGAGCGTTTATTATTGCGCCCTTCCAGCTCCGAAAGCAGTTCACTCATCGAAGTTTTCTTCTCGTCGATCTGCTGCGCCATATTTTTATTCTGAGCTGTCAGCACTGCCGCCATTTCCTTAACACCCAAATCAGCAGGACCTCCCTGTCCCAAGTAACGGGGAGCATTGCCTGCCGTTGCCGTTTCGCCTGACGCGCTGCTCAAATCACTGCCCAGCTTAGTACTGTCAGTGTCACGAATCAATGCCCGGCGCAGTTTAGTTTCCAATGTCGTGATTTCAGACATATCACGCAGCATTTTTTCGTTATCCGCCAGCAGGCTTTGCAGCTGTGCTTCCAACTCGCCTTTTTTAGCCTGATATTCTAAAAAATCAGTCCGTTCCTGACGGAACTGATAAAAATTATAACCCATATAACCAAGCGCGCCCACCATACAGACAGTACATATCAATACAGCGCCGGCCAGCAATTTAAACCGCCGGGCGCCAAAATGGTAAACTTTCTGCCCTTCCGCCCGAGGTACTGTAAAGGTATATTCTTGCTGTTTCTGTAAATATTTTTCTTCCATATTTTAACCTCTTATCTAAAATACCCTAACTTCTGGCCTGCTGCCAACAGCCTGTGCCCAATAAAAGGCAGACTTTCCAGATCATCCTTACCCATACCGCCCACTGCCAGCAATACGCCGCCGTAAACAGGCACAGCCACGGCAATAGCCGCTAAAATCGCCCAGGCTCCCCAGCTTGCCGCCAGCGTGATAACGCCATAAACAGCCGCTCCCATAGCTGCGGCTGACACAGCAGGCTTAAATACACCGCTGAAGGATAAAGCAAAACCTGTATATTTGTAAATAAAAATCATATTTAAAACTGCTGCCAGGCCAAAATCCACTACCGTAGCCATTGCCGCACCCTTGATACCCAAAGTCGGTATCGCCGTCAGCGTCCAGCTTAAAAACACCTTGACCGCAGCCGCTAAAATCATATTGATGACCGGGATCGAAGTCCGACCCAGCCCCTGCAGAATTCCTGTACTGATCTGATGCAGACCCAACAGCAAGATACCTACGCTCATAGTTTGGATAGCATCGGCAGCGCCAGGCGCATTATAAATCAGCGCCGCTATTTTTTCAGCCAGAAAATACATACCTACAAAACAGGGACAGGTAATGATCAAAGCGACTCTGAAGGCCGTCCTGGTTTTGGCCCTGATGCCGAAAACATCATTCAGTGCCCGCGATTCAGAAATCGCCGGTACCAGGCTGATCGTCATAGCCGCCGTGAAGATAGTCGCTAAATTGATCAACGGCACAGCCATACCTGTCAGATAACCGAAAAACTCTGTCGCCTGACTGATATGAAAACCAGCTGCTTCCAACCGCTGCGGCACGATCAAAAGATCAAGGTTCGCCACAACCGGCAGCATCAGGCTGGACATGGAAACAGGCAGCGCCAGCCGCAGCAGGCGGCTGATGATGGCCCGCGCCGACTCTCTCGTAGCCAGTGGATTCTGCTGCTGCAGATCCGCTTTCAGCTTCTGCTTGAGCCGTCCATAGAACCACATCAAAACCAAAAGTGCGCAGAAGGCGCCGACTCCGGCGCCCATACTGGCGCCGCCAGCCGCATAAGCCAAACCATGCGGCATAAACATATTCGCAAAAACGATCATCGTCACAACACGCATCAGCTGCTCTACTATCTCGGAAGCCGCCGTTGGCGTCATAATCTGCCAGCCCTGCAGATAGCCGCGGAAACTGGCCAAAAATGTAACAAAAAATACGGCCGGAGCCAAAGCAATAATAGAGTAATAAGCGCGGCTGTCACGGATCCAGTGATTATCGATCAGCCAATGAGCGCCGAAAAAAAGTGCCGATGCAAAAACCAGGCCTGTAACGAACAATAACCGCAGAGAAACATTAAAGACCCGTTTGGCTCCCAGAAAATCCTTCTGCGCCAGCTTTTCAGCCGTAATAATCGAAATTGCGACTGGTATCCCTGCCGATGACAACGTTATTGCCATCAGATAGATCGGAAACCCCATCTGGTAAAGGCCGATCCCTTCGCCGCCCAGTACGCGCGACAAAATGATCCAATTCAGCGAACCGATGACCTTGACGACGATACTGGAAACCGTCAAAATCAGTGTACCTTTTAAAAATTTATTATTACTGCTAGCACTCTTTTCGGTATCGCTCATGATTACCCGCCTTGTCAAATTTTACAATTACACATACTCATACATTATAATTATCACCTTAAAGCCACTTTTTGACAAGCTTTTTCGGTTTTATTTCACAAAATATTGCTTTATTGCCCGGCCATTGTTACAATTAAAGTTAGAAATAATTTATCAAGGAGGTCATTTGCATGAAGAAAATCCTGTCCATCGCTCTGGTTGGTCTGCTGGCCTGCGGCGCGTTACTTGCCGGCTGCGGCGGTGAAAAGAAAGCTGACCCTAAGGCTGCAGGCGACAAAACCAAAGTTGCCTTCGTTTATGTCAGCTCCGCCAAAGACGGCGGCTACTCTATGGCACATGAACTGGGGCGTCAGTATGTTGAGAAAAACATGCCCAACGTTCAAGCAAGTTACATCGAATCAGTTCCTGAAGGTGCCGATTCCGAACGTGTAATTACACAACTAGCTTCCCAGGGCAACAAAGTTATCTTCACCACCAGCTTTGGTTATATGGACCCGACGATCAACGTCGCGAAAAAATACCCCGACATTACCTTCCTGCACTGCTCCGGCTTCAAAACAGCCCCCAACGTAGGCAACTACTTCGGCCGTATGTACGAAGCCCGCTATGTCACAGGTATCGTTGCCGGTAAAGAAACAAAATCCAACGTCATTGGTTATGTAGCAGCGTTCCCGATCCCGGAAGTAATCCGCGGCATCAATGCCTTTACCCTGGGCGCGCAAAGCGTCAACCCTGACGTACAGGTCAAAGTCCTCTGGACCAATACCTGGTATAATCCAGCTACCGAAAAACAGGCTGCTATCACACTGATCGATGCCGGTGCCGATATCATCGCTCAGCACCAAAATACCCCCGGTCCGCAGCAGGCAGCTGAAGAACGCGGCAAATATGGCATCGGCTACAATGTCGATATGTCGGCCAATGCACCTAAAGCATCCTTGACCTCCGCGATCTGGAACTGGGGACCGTATTATGAAGAAACCATCAAACAGGTTAATAACGGTACCTGGAAATCCGGCGCTTACTGGGGTTCCATGAAAGATAAAGTAGTCGACATAGCTCCCTACGGACCCGCAGTCAGCGATGAAACAAAAAAACTGGCTGATGCTGCCAAAGCAGATATCATTGCCGGCAAACAAAAAGTTTTCACCGGCCCGTTGTATGATCAAAGCGGTGCCGAGAAAGTTCCTGCAGGCACTACTCTGACCGATAAGGAACTTTTGAGTATGGACTGGTTCGTCAAAGGCGTTGACGGTAAAATACAGAACTGACTCGCTTGAGTGTTTTAGTAAGGAAGGTATAAAGGAATGAAAAAGACATTAATTTTAAGCTTAGCACTGGCTTTAGGAATCACCACTGTTTGCGCTGCTTCTCCGCTCAAAAACTATAACGCGGGCAAAGTAGCTGTTGATCTGGGGCTTAACGTCCCTACCAGCAATACTTATGAAGGACACAGCGTCGGCAGCAAAAAAACGTCTCCCTATGCCGGTATCACCGTAGGCCTTGGCAGCAATACCGCTGTCAACTACAAATGGAATCAATACAAAAACAGCGGCAGTAACAAGGTCGAAGCCCAGCAGCTCAACCTGATGTACAAAGTCCTGCCAGTACTTGATGTTTACGCAGGTTATGTCGACAGTGACATCAAACTGCACGGCGACAGCCGCAGCCGCAGTTCCGGCCAAGTCGGTGTCCAGGGACGTGTCGAATTGCCTTTTCTCTGTACTTTATGGGGCAGAGCAGGCGTGGGCAACAAGCTCAACAGCTATGAAATCGGCCTGAGCCGTACTCTGGTATCCAATGTAGAGCTGAATCTGTCGTACTATGACAACAAATTCAAAGATTCTGCTCCCGGCGGCAGCGACGTCAAAACCAAAGGCGTTAATATGGGTATCACCGTCAAATTCTGACCTGCATCTATTAATCATCTAACTAAATAAACCTCAAAATAAGGCCTGGAAGCAAAAATTCCCGGCCTTATTTTTCTATAATACTAACGGATAATTATTATTGACAACTGACAAAAGCTGTGCTATTATAATTACATTGAAAACTTACATCTGCGTAAGTTCTGCTCACAAAAAAAATAAATTTTATAGCACTTGGAGGAATGAAGAATGAAAAAATTCGTATGTCAAATCTGTGGTTATGTTTATGAAGGCGAAGCAGCTCCTGAGTACTGCCCGCAATGTAAAGCTCCTGCATCCAAATTCACCGAAATGTGCGGCGACCGTACCTGGGCTGCTGAACATATCGTAGGTATAGCAAAAGACGTCGCAGAAGACATTAAAATGGATCTGCGCGCTAATTTTACCGGCGAATGCACCGAAGTTGGCATGTACCTGGCAATGAGCCGTGTTGCTCATCGTGAAGGTTATCCTGAAATCGGCATGTACTGGGAAAAAGCAGCTTTTGAAGAAGCTGAGCATGCAGCTAAATTCGCTGAACTTTTAGGCGAAGTCGTTACCGACTCCACTCAAAAGAATCTGGAAATGCGTGTAGAAGCCGAAAACGGCGCTACCGCAGGTAAATTCGATCTGGCCAGCCGCGCTAAAGCAGCAGGTCTGGATGCTATCCATGACACCGTGCATGAAATGGCAAAAGACGAAGCCCGCCACGGCAAAGCTTTCGAAGGCCTCCTGAAACGTTATTTCAACAAATAATAAGCACCTTACCCACTACCTTTATACATCATCTACTTCCCTCAACAAAAACAGCCCCTGTTTCCTGAAGGAAACAGGGGCTGTTTGATTTTACACACCATATTTTTCTTTACTCTTACATACGTTTAAACTTTTTTACCACTTTTGCCGACTTTTACCAGTCCTTTTCCTTATGCGGCCCTTAAATAATACATATTCGGCATTTTCAATTTTTCGCCGATTTTATTAAAGCGCAGAACAAGTTTTCCTGTACTACCGCTTTGCCCGCCAATACTAATAAGACCTGCAGACTGCATCTGTCCATAAAAGGTAGCTGTCACATTTCCGCTTACCAGCATTTGCATATTACCTGCCGAAGAAAGGAAACAGCCGCCGTCAAGCTGTTTATCTGCATTGATAAAAGGGTCTGACAAACTCAAATTTTTATTGGCAATAAAAAGTATCCTGCTGTTGTCTACCGACTTGATCGAATTTACAGCTATCGACCCACCGGAAATAAAGCTTACCTGCCCACCGCCCTTGATCGTAATATTCTTTAAAACCACATTATCATAATCTTTGATAGTACCATAGTCACAAATAATAAATTCTAAAGTTTTTCCTTTAGGAACAGTGATTTCTACGTTATCCATAGTTAAAAAATTTTTATACAACATATAGCCAATACCCAGCTGTTCACCGATCAATAAAACAGTATTATTGGCAACACTTATCTTCGTTCCCGAAAAGCTGGCTTTAGCGGCCCAATATTGCCCGTTGGTAATATTCCAGTTACTTAAAGGCCTGTCTTCAGTCGCACCTGTATACTGAAGCTCCGGATAAGTAGCTTTTTCAAAAACTTCCGGCGATGCAGCACTTTTATATTTAGGCTCTGTCACAAACTCCTTATTGATTACCTGCCCGCCCACTGTATAGTCACCAAAATATCCACTGTAATATACCTTATTATTGGGATCATAATCTACATCGTTATTAATAATCAATGCTCCGCTTGAAGTAATAAAGCTGTCATTTATATAGGCGTCTGGAGGCTGCTCCGGTTCTTCTCCGCCTCCGGTACCGCCATTATCACCTAACGTATGGACTTTACGGATAACCTTGCGAATCCCCTGGCAAGCTCCTACTGAGGTTATTTGATAAGCAGCGCTCTCTTCAGGAGTATAGTCAGATGCCAGATCAATATTATTTTCAGTAATTCCCACAGCGTACCAGATGCCATTCTGGTCAGCTTTACCGCCGTCTATACTTAAATGTCCAAAGCTGCCGCTGTCACTGCCTTGTATATAGTTTTCCGGTGTCAGCCACGTCCAGTTGCTGTTTTTATTATCTAAAGCTGCAACAGCTTTTTTATATCCGGCTTCAGCAGCATACCATCAAAAACAACAGCATTACTATAGCTATGACAGTTACCGAACCACGTTGTTTCTGCACACATTTCACCTCATTGCTCTTTTTGTATATGTTATAAATTAAAACCTATAATATAAATTATTTGATATTTTTTAATTTATTATATCATTTGTATTATAAATTCACAATATATTGTACCTATTTTAATAAATATTTATTTAAGCTATATTTAATAATCTTTTATTAAACAAATATAAAACCTGTCAATACCATACAAAAAAAACAGTACCGCTGCTATATAATAGCAGCGGTACTGTTTACTTCTTTATGCGTTTTTATTTCATACCTTTGGGAACGGTAAAACCAGGAGCTTTGAGCACACTATCATTAAACTGTATCAGACCACTTGTCTTAAAATTGCCCCTGCACTGAATCTGACCTTGAAATGAAGCACTCTCAACTATCGTAATATCTTTATCAGAAGATAAAAATCCTCCACCCGGATTATTTTTATAACTCCAAATACTGCTGCATATTTTCATATCACCATTAGACATGAACATCGTCAAGCCATTATAGGCAACGGTCTCAGTCCCCATGCCAAACTGAAAATCGCCGGCAAAAAACATTCGTACGTTGCCTGTAATCGTTCCAGTTAAAACTACTGGTTTAAGCGCGCTGAAAATAAAGGTTACAGGCAAATCACTTTCAGGACCGTTGATTTGATTTAATTGTATTCCATTATTGTAATTTTGATTGTCTATAAAAATTATTCTACCGGCAGAGTTCCCTGCATCTACAACTTTAACTCTTTTTATATTATAAGGATCACTCTCATCTACTAAATTAGACAAATCCCAATAATAATCTGTATTCTTTGCTGTCTTAATTGTAGAAGGCCATGTCATGTCAGGCATAGGAGGCATTTTGGGATATTTACTTATATCAAAAATTCTCTCCGGAAGTCTTGTTTTTAGAGTCGGCCTGTTAACACTGTCAGTCCATTCATTCGTAAATGAATTATTATTTTTCACGTTGTAAAAACCAGATCCATATAATTTTCCCAGAAACCTAGTATCTATATCGTCAATATTAAAATCCTTTTGGTCTTGTACTACTGTGACCGTACCTCCGGCCTGTACCAAGCCAGGTAATTCCAAAACTTCTTCTCCCACGCTGTCACCACCGCCAGACCCTCCGTCATCACCAAAAATATAGGTTTTTCGCATAACTTTGCGTATACCCTGGCAGGAACCGACTGATGTAATTATATAGTTGGCCTTATCGCCTGGTATAGTAACATCCACTTCATTGTCATCTTTGATCTCCGTAATCGCAGTTGCATACCAGACTCCCTGCTTATCTGCTTTTTGGTTATCAAGGCTATTTAAATAAAAATCCCCAGACTTTATTTCTGCGATTTTACTTAACCAATTATTCCATTCACTACTCCCATCATTAAGAGCAGCTATTGCACGCTTATATCCGGCTTCAGCAGCATACCACGCCTGCTGCTCCCGATAATCTGATGAGGCAGCCGTTTTTTCCATTGTCATCATCGGCAGCCAGGCTATCGCTATAATCATTAAAAACAACAGCATTACTACAGCTATAACAGTTACCGAACCACGTTGTTTCTGCACAAAATTCACCTCGCCGCCTTTTGATATAAATTATAAATCTAGGTTAAAAGCATATATTATTTGTTATTCTTTAATTATTATATCATTTGCATTATAAAATAACAATATATCAAGTTTTTTGTAAACATTTGTTTAATCTATACTACGCCAATTCTTCATTAAACTAATATATATAACGCTACTAAAATTCAAAAAAAACAGTATCGCTGCTATTTATATAGCGGCGATACTGTTTACCTCTTTATGCGTTATTTAATTCATACCCTTGGGAACTGTAAAACCAGGAGCCTTTAAAACAGCATCACTGTAATGAATTGTACCTTTAGTTTCGAAATTTCCTTTGACTTGAGCCTGCCCATAGAAAGCCTGGTTGGTAATTATTATATTTTTGTCAGATGACAAAAATCCATTTTTAATAGCAGCCTTTATTTTCATTTCTCCATTTGACATGAACATTATCAAGCCATCAGAATCACCAAAATTTCCCAAAGTAAAATCACTGGCAAAAAACATTCTTACATTTCCAGAAATTTTACCATTAATAACTACTGGATTTGTGAAAATTATAGTTACCGGTAATCCTGTTGAAGGACCTGATATCCCGTTAGTATTTATTTCCGATTTACTGCTGTTATCAACAAAGATGAACATACCACCTGCATTTCGTGCATTTAATGCAAACCAATCACTATAAGTTTCACTTAGATCCCAAAAATAATTTTTTAGAGATTTTAAAACATAATCATTGGGTATATCCTGTAAATTTTGATAATTCTCTTTTTGAAAAACACTTTCAGGGATATGTGTCTTCAATGTATTTGGATATGTTCCCTGAGTATGTCCACTACTAAATTGGTTTCCGCTGGAATCAAAAAAACCTGAACCATATAAATCGCCGTTTAATTCTCCTGCCTGATTATTGGTTATGGTCACAGTACCGCCAGCCTGTACCAGACCTGGTAATTCCAGTGTTTCCTCACCGCCGCTGTCACCACCGCCAGAACTGTCGTCATCACCTAAAACATACGTTTTACGGATAACCTTACGAACGCCCTGACAGGAACCAACAGCAGTGATCTGGTAAACAACATCTTCTTCAGGAATATATCCCGAAACTATATCAGCATTATTTCCCATAATACTAACAGCGTACCAAATTTCATCTTGGTCAACTTTATTACCATCTATACTCAAATGCGCAAAATTCGCACTATCACTATCTCGAATATATTCTTCCGGTGTAAGCCATCTCCAGTCATTATTTTTGTTTGATAACGCAGCCACAGCTCTTTTATAGCCGGCTTCGGCAGCATTCCAAGCCTGCTGTTCCCGATAATCAGACGCAGCAGCCGTTTTTTCCATTGTCATCATCGGCAGCCAGGCTACGGCAACAACCATTAAAAACAACAGCATTGCCAAAGATATGACAGTTACCGACCCGCGTTGATCTTTCATTTCGTCACCTCATAATCAAATTAACTTCTACCAACGATTTCCCATCCAGATCCATTAATCAAATCTTTTACTTTATTAAATGGCAAACTGACCGATACACCACCATTTTTAATTAAGTGATACCATTTCTTATTTTCCGGATTATAAACATAATTTACATTCCATCCGGTTGTTTTATCCGGGTCGGTATAGCCAATAAGAAAAACATTATCTACAGTAATGGGAACATTTGTATCACCATATCCATATGGATTCATATAGACTGTTTTGCCATTTATATTTACGCTAAACCAGGCTCCACCATATTTTTCACTTAATAAATACTCTCTTATTTTATCATTATTACCCAATTGCCAAAGTGAATCATTACTTGTTCCAAAAAATTTCTTAAAATCGTCTAACGAATTTCTTTCTGAACTTGTTAAAACTTCTCCATTTTTTAGCTTATGCCAAATACTTACTAAGCTTGTATATTCTTTAAGCATTTTTTCTTCGGGTGTTTCTGTTACTTCATCCTTACTCGGCACAACTTTAGTTTCCAAGGTCTGTGTTTTCATTTGCCCATTAAATTCATACTGCAGCGGCAAAGCGATCTTATACATGATCACTGTATTACCGTCATTTAAAGTAAGCGTTTCAGAAGTAACAGGAAATTTACCCTCGAAAATACTATTATTGCTGTCATTTGGAAAAACAGTTATTTTTTTACTGCCGTCAGTAATATCTTCCCGCGTTACCTGCAATTGTTTTTTTGTATCATCTTTCCACTCGACAGTCACTTTATATTCTTTATTGGTTCCTTGAGCAATATCCATATGCCTGTCCCAAAGATTACCTTTATAGGAAAATTTACTTGTGCTGACCGTCGGCTGCTCCGGATCAATACTGTCCTTATCTGCATAACGCAGCGTAGTTTTCAGTTCGTTCATCAGCAAACGCGCCTCTTCATAAACGACTTCCTGCCTGGCGCCTACATGCAGACTGGTAACACTGCTACCAAACAAATGTACCATTGCCCCCATGATCAGCCCCAATACTGCCATCGCTACCACTAATTCTATTAATGTAAATCCGGACTGCTTCTTCATGCCGCCGCTCCTTTAAATCAATCTTTTGTACGGATATATGTCTGCAGATCCAAGACCTGCGGCTTGGGATCTGTCCACTTCACTTCTACCCTGACCAAATACAATTCGCTCTCACCCGGATAATTATTCCCCAGGCTTCCATCACCGCCGCGAGCATTAATCTGGTACTCAATGCCGTCCTGGGTAACTGTATTATTACCTTCTTTATTGATATATTCAACTATTTCTCTGATATCACTGCTGCTGTGCCCATCGGCTGCCTTTAACAGTTCAATTTTCTCCGATGCTATCTGTACAGCCTTTTCCTGTCTGTCCGCCGATACCATCACACCGATACCATAAGTATATAAAGCCGCTAATGCAGCCAGACCGATAGCTACTACCAAAACCCCGATCATAGCATCGACCAGTAAAAATCCCTGTTTATTTTTGCGGAACTGTTTTATGCCATTCATCTTCACAGCCGTCCTTTACTCATAAAATCCCATATTTATTATATCACATATTTTCTTTAGTTTATAAATAATAACTATCATATATTTTAAAAACACTTAGAAAAATATGTATAAAAATTGCCTCTTCTTAATTAATCAAGAAGAGGCAATAAATTTTCAGTTATTTCTTTTTATCTTTACTCTTGGACTGCACTGCTGTATCGTTGGCATTCGCAACCGGCACCCACTGGCGCAGCAGCTCGGTACAGGCCGCCGCATAGCTGCCGGCACTGCCGAAGCCGCCCGCATACGCATCCTGATTGTAAACAGTGAGGATCTCGATGTCATCATAGTAAATAGTGGCACTGCCGCCGTTATCATAGACGATAAAGCGATATGGATCGATATGGCCCTTATCACGTTCACGCACGCAGTATAAACCGCCGGCAAGCATATAAGCGCGATATTCCGGGCGGTCATTACCGACAGTCTGCGTGATATTAAACCCCCAGTCACCTTCATGCACTCTGGCTGTATTATCTTCGTTAAGAGTTATTTCCGGATGTACTTTAAGCGCTTTGATCTGCTTCATAACACGTTTCAAACGTTCTTCCGGCTCGGGATGGCTCGAAAAAATACCATAGCCTGGATTACCCTGTTCCTTCGCCAGGTCTTCCAGCTTGTTGATCGTCAGCACGACACTGTAAGGATTATAACCGGCTGCTACACACAGATTAAAACCGCCCTTATCTGCGCCGCGTTCGTCGGTACGGCTGTAACCGGCCGCTAAAGCCTGCGTCGCCAGTCCCGCTATGCCTAAATCACCTTTGGTAACGATAGCAAAAGCCAAAGTCGTTAAAAGCTGTTTTTCTATTTGATGCACAGTGTGCTTTTTGACAACGTGTGTGATCTCGTGGCCTAATACGCCAGCTAATTCTGCATCGGACGGCATATAATCGATCAGTCCCTTGAATACATAAATGAAACCGCCGGGGCAGGCCAGCGCATTTACTTCGTCACTGTTCAGCACCTTAAAGCTGTATTCCAGATCCTGCCGTTCGCTGACCTTGACCAGACTCTGACCGATCCGGTTGACACGTTCCTGCAAGGCATAATCCTGCACGACACCGTATTTAGCTTCCAGCTGCATCGCCGTCTGCCGGCCCATCTCTATTTCCTGTTCCTTGCTGATCAGCCCCGCTTCTGCCGGCGGCGTCATCCCCAGGCTGCAGCAGAATACAAAGACTATTGCTAAAATAAAGCGTTTCATCTTTTCACACCCCTTGTTTTAACGTAAACTGTCAAATCGCACCAGTTTCTTTCAACTTCATAATCTCTGGCTCCGTATAACCCAGTTCAGTCAGCACCTCAGCCGTATGTTCTCCTAAAAGCGGCGCCCGGCGTTCGATGCTGCCCGGCATATCCGACAAACGGATCGCCGGTTTGACATACTGCAAAGTGCCGATATCCTCCTGTTTTTGCGCCAGCATTTCTGACTGCTGTGTCAGCTCGCTGTTTAAGGCTTCCTCCAGCGAACAGACCGGCGTCACGCAGAATTCTTCCTCACCGATCAACGCCAGCCATTCGGCCTGCGTTTTGGTCTGGAATACTGCTGCCAAACGCTCCTGAAGCTCATTACCATGTTCAAAATCATGCTGACGCTCGATCAGCTCTTCACAACCCAGGATTTCGCACAAACGCCGCCAGAATTTAGGTTCGATCGTCCCCACGCTCAAATAACGGCCGTCCTGCGTCCGGTAAATATTATAATAATGTGCCGTGCGCCCGAAAGGCTGACAACCTGTAGCCTTACAGCCCCACAAGCTGCTGATGCCGGTTGTCTGCAGACTCAGTGAAGTATTATATAAATTGATATCTACAGCCTGACCTTCCCCGGTACGTTCGCGCGCCAGCAAAGCCAGCAGAATGCCGCTGACAGCGTTCATACTGCTGCCCAGCGCCGCAATCTGTACCTCTGAAACGCAGGCACTGCCAACGTCATCCAGTGAATTCAGACCTGCAAGTCCGATCACATTCAGGTCATGGGCCGGTTTATGACGGTAACTGCCAGTCTGCCCAAAGCCGGTGATCGAACAATAGACCAGCTGCGGGTTGATTTCCCTGACAGTTGCGTAATCCAAGCCATAACGCGCCAGATAACCCGGCCGGAAGCCTTCTAAAAATACATCTGCTTCTGACAGAAGACGTAATAAAAGCTTACGTCCGCCTTCAGTTTTTATATCGGCCGTAATGCCGCGTTTATTACGGTTAAGCGCCAAATGCCAATAGCTCATGCCTGGCAGCGCTTCCGGAAAAAATCTGCGTGTATCATCGCCTGCAGGCGTTTCCACTTTGATAACATCGGCGCCGAAATCTCCCAATACCATACCGCAGTACTGCCCCGGCAGCCATTTAGAAAAATCTATCACCTTGATACCGGTCAAAGCCTTCATTCTTCTGACCCCCAATATTTTAACTGCAAAATATCCTCTGAAAATATACTTTATAATATTCTACATTTTTTACTGTTTCCCTTTAATTTATTTGCTGTGAAATGCTATAATAAGTTATAGAAGTTGTCTGAAGAGGTGTCATTACATGAAGATCCATAAGCTCACTTTAACGGCGCTGCTGGTTGCCATCGGCACCCTGAGCGCGCATCTTATTTATATACCGGCCGGCATTTCCAAATGCTTTCCCGTGCAGCATGCCATCAACGTGCTGGGAGCGGTGATTTTAGGCCCCGGCTATGCGACAGCAGCGGCCTTTGTCATTTCCTGCCTGCGCAATATGTTCGGTACCGGCTCACTGCTGGCTTTTCCCGGCAGTATGATCGGTGCCTGTCTGGCCGGACTTTGCTATAGCAGGTTCGGCTCTGTCAAAGCGGCTATGGCCGGCGAGATTTTCGGCACCGGTATTTTAGGCGGACTGACTGCCTGGGTCATCGCCCGTTTCTTCTTGAACAGCGCGGCAGCAGCCTGGTTCTTTATCCCGCCGTTCCTGATCAGCACTGTCGGCGGCAGTATCATCGCCGGACTGATCATTAAAAGCGGTATCCTTGCTTACGCTCTGCCAAATCTTTTTGCTAATAAAGGAAATAAATCAAATTTATGAATATTGATACCATGCTTTCACAAATTTTATATTGCCTGAGCGGCTTCCTTTTCGGTATTTTCGCCTCACGCTACAGCGTCATCAGCTGGCGCACTCTGGCCAGCCGGCCGCCGCTGCTGCAATGCGCGCCCTACGTGCTGTTTATCATCGCAGCTTTTACGCTGTTTCCCTTCTGGCTGATTACCCGTACCGAAGCCGGCGGTTTTATTTATTATGCGACGCTGCTGTTCTTTTTTACAAAGGGCTACCGCGCTGATAAGAAAGGATGAGCCCCAACATGAGCGAAAATAAAACTAACAATACTGTGATCTGCGATTCCTGCGGACACAGCGCCAGAATCCACCCCCAGCTGGCCGATAAATATGTACAGCCGATGGCGGAAATATTCAAGGTTTTAGGTGACCCGACCCGCATTAAAATTTTAGAACTGCTCTCCCACGAGGATATGTGCGTCAGTAATATCGCCGAAATGCTGGATATGACCCATTCCGCTATTTCTCATCAGCTTCGGCAGCTGCGTCATGCTCAGCTGGTCAAGTTTTCCAAGTCCGGCAAAGAAGTCATTTATTCGCTGGACGACGAACACGTCCTGACGCTGTTTGCCCAGGCGCTGGATCATGTCAAACATAAGGTTTAAGCATTCCGCACATAAAAACGGAGCCTGCTGTGCAGACTCCGTTTTTTTATTTTTACAGCTGCAGAAAATAACGATAGACAGCATCGCTGTCTGTCAATTCCGGGTGAAAACTGGTCGCCAGCAGCTTTCCTTGCCGGGCAGCTATGATATGCCCTGCATACTCCCCCAAAATTTCTGTCTGTTCGCCAACCCTTTCTATCCACGGAGCTCTGATAAATACAAGTGGCAGCGGTTCTGCCCCCAAAGCAGGCAGCAACTGCCTGCAGCTGAAACTGTCGAGCTGACTGCCATACGCGTTACGACGCACGGTAATATCCATCACTCCTAAATGCGGCTGTTCACCGACAATATTTTTTGCCAGCAGAATCAGCCCCGCACAGGTCCCCCAGACAGGCAGCCCCTCTTTCACCCTCCGTTTTAAAAGCTCAGACAGTCCCGTTCGCTGTAAAAGTCTGCTGATAGCAGTGCTTTCACCACCGGGAAGAATCAATCTGTCCACCTGCTCTAAATCAGCAGCCGTTTTTACGGCAACCGGCAAAACCTCCGTCAGCTGCGCCAGTTTAGTCAGATGCTCAGAAAATGACCCCTGCAGTGCCAGTACGCCTACACTCTGCATTACCAGCCACGCTCCGCAAAGGTTTGTTCCGCCGGTATAGTTTTGATATCGATACCGCTCATGGCCTCGCCCAGATCTTCTGATACTTCGGCTACGATTTTAGGATCGTTATAATAGCTGGTCGCCAGTACGATCGCCTTGGCGCGCTTAGCCGGATCGCCGCTGCGGAAAATACCTGACCCGACAAAAACACCTTCGCTGCCAAGCTTCATCATCAGGGCCGCATCTGCAGGCGTAGCAATACCGCCGGCGGCAAAATTAACTACCGGCAGCCTGCCGCCCGCAGCGACTTCTGCCACCAGTTCATACGGCGCTCCCTGTTCTTTGGCAAAGCTCATCCATTCCTCCCGCGGCAGATTCTGCAGCAATCTTATCTGTCCCATCATCGTCCGCATATGCCGCACTGCTTCTACCACATTGCCGGTACCAGCCTCTCCCTTCGTGCGGATCATTGCCGCTCCCTCACCGATACGGCGCAGTGCTTCGCCCAGATTGCGGGCACCGCAGACAAAAGGGATCTTAAAAGCATGCTTGTCGAGATGATATAAATCATCGGCCGGTGTCAGAACTTCACTTTCATCGATATAATCTATTCCCAGCGCCTCCAAAATCTCCGCTTCCACAATGTGACCGATCCTGACCTTGGCCATTACCGGAATCGATACGGCGCTTTTGATCTCTTTAATAAGCTTCGGGTCGCTCATTCTGGCAACGCCGCCATCCCTGCGAATATCAGAAGGCACACGTTCCAACGCCATAACAGCTACTGCGCCTGCAGCTTCGGCAATTTCAGCCTCTTGGGCATTGGTGACATCCATGATTACGCCGCCTTTGAGCATCTGTGCTAAATTACGATTTAAAATTTGTCTATCTGTCATCTTTATTCCTCCTAAAAACTTACTTTCGTTAACGACAGTTTTTATGATACAATAATTCTGTACAGTAATAAATAGCCAGAAACTATTTTTCCAAAGGGGACAGTTTTATGCTTTTGACTAATCTTAAACTTGACAAACAGACCGAAACGCCTTTATATACCCAGATCATTGACTCTATCAAAAACCAGCTCTACAATGACCAGATCGCAGCCGGAGACAGACTTCCGTCTGTCCGCAGGCTCTCAGCAGCGCTGCAGATAAGCCGCACGACTGTCGAAAACGCTTACAATCAACTGGTTGCCGACGGTTATCTGCAAAACGAACCTAAACGCGGTTATTTTGCAGCAGCACTGTCAGGCCTGAGAAAGCACATCGACGCGCCTGTGACACAAAGTATCGAACCGCCTGCCGTACGTTATAACTTTGCCAATAATTATATCGATCCCGCTTCTTTTCCCTCCGAGCTTTGGCGGCGCTATCTGAACCGTGCCTTAAAAAATAAACACCTGCTTTCCGGCTATGGCGAGCCGCAGGGTGAAACAGAACTGCGCCGTACACTGGCCAAATACAGCTCGGTGGCCCGCGGCGTTATCTGCAGCCCCGAACAGATCGTGATCGGCGCCGGTGTGCAAAGCCTGCTGCAGATCCTGATCGACATTCTACAGCCAGATATCACCAGTATTGCTCTGGAAGCGCCAGGCTTTGCCCAGGCAGAACGGCTTTTTACTTCGCATGGCTGGCAGGTACGGCATTTCAGCACCGACCAGTTAGAGACTTCCCTGCCCAGGCTGCTTTACGTCAGCCCTTCCAATCCCTATAAAGGCCGCTCGCTCTCGCCGCAGCAAAGACTGAACCTGCTGCGCTGGGCAACGCAGCAGCAGACCTATCTGCTGGAAGATGACTATAACGGCGAGTTCCGTTATTTCGGCCGGCCGGTATCCTCACTGCAGGGCATGAGTGATGGCCGCACAGTTATCTATCTTGGTTCTTTTTCGCGGCTACTGCTGCCTTCCCTGCGTATTTCTTACATGGTATTGCCGCCGCTGCTGTTAGACCGTTACCGCCAGCTGGGACACCTTTATAACCAAACGTCTTCTACGATCGAACAGCTGGCACTGGCCGACTTTATTGCTGCCGGCGCATTGCGCCGCCACGTTAAACGACTGCGCAGGCTCTACAGTAATAAAAACACACTGCTGCGGCAAGCTTTAACGGAAATCTTCGGCAGCAGAGTCATTGTACGAGCCTATGAATCCGGTCTGCATCTGCGCCTGGCTGTCGTCACGCAGCAAACTGCCGATACCCTGTCCGAACGGGCACTGGAAAACGGCGTCCGTATCCTGCCGGTTTACGACAGCAACGGTAATTTACCAGAGATCCTGATTTCTTTTGTCGGTATTCAGGAAAACGACATCCGACCGGCACTGCTGCAATTAAAAAAAGCATGGTTTTAGTATCTGCCAAGCTCTTGACAGTATTGACCTGCGATGCTATGCTAAAAAAAGAGTGAAGCCGTAAGGCGTCACAAAGGGGTACACCACCACGGGTGTAGCTTTTTGTGGCGCCTTTTTTTATTTTTCTTCAAGGAGGGTTCCCTATGCAAATCAACGGTCAACCAATCAGCACCGCTGCAGGCAGCACCTTGTCGCAATTATTGGCGCAGCAGGGTTTTGACGTTGCCCGCGTCGCCGTCGAACTCAACGGTAAAATCATCTGCCGCAGCGATTTCAGCAAAGTGCAGCTCGCCGACAGTGATACCATCGAAGTTGTACAGTTTGTGGGCGGAGGTTAAAAATGACTAAACAAATCACCAGGCAACAGCTTTCAGCAGCACTGGTTGAACGGCACGGACAGGAACGCCAGCAGCATTTGTACACCGCCAGTGTCGGTATCGCCGGTTTAGGCGGGCTGGGCTCCAACATTGCCATCCAGCTGACGCGCCTTGGCATCGGACACCTGACCCTCGCCGACTGCGATCGGGTCGAGATCAGTAATCTCAACCGGCAAAGCTACCGACTCTGTGACATCGGCAGACCTAAACCCGAAGCCTTGACAGAACAGCTGCTGCAGATCAATCCCTATTTATGCTACGAGCCGCACTTTCTAAAGCTCACGCCGCAGAATATCCCGGAAATTTTTGCCGGCTGTAATATCATCTGCGAAGCTTTTGACGACCCTGAACAAAAGGCCATGCTGACAGAAACCGTCCTGCAGCGGCTGCCGCAGGCAAAACTGATCGTTTGTTCCGGCATGGCGGGCGCTGGCAGCGCCAATGCTATTACTACCAGCCGCAGGCTGAACCGTTTCTACCTGTGCGGCGACGGTACTGCCGATATTGCCGCGGACGGCGGCCTGCTGGCCCCGCGCGTCAGCGTCTGCGCCGCCCATGCGGCGACCATGGTCATGAGACTGGCGCTGGGCTTCACCACACCTTAAACAAAAGGAGAATTTTAAACTACGATGCAAGAAGATAAACTTATTTTAGGCGGCTACAGCTTCAGCTCCCGCTTTATTCTTGGCAGCGGCAAATATTCGCTTCCGCTGATCAAAGCCGCTGCCGAACAGGCCGGGGCGCAAATCATCACCTTAGCGCTGCGGCGCGCTCAATCGCAGCAGGACAATATCCTCGATTTTATTCCCTCAGGCATCACACTGCTGCCCAACACCTCAGGCGCCCGTACTGCTGAAGAAGCAATACGCATAGCCAGGCTGGCCCGTGCCTGCGGCTGCGGCGATTTTATCAAACTGGAGATCATCCGTGATTCTAAATATCTGCTGCCGGACAATCAGGCAACGATCAGGGCAACGGAGATCCTCGCTAAAGAAGGCTTTATCGTCATGCCTTATATGTATCCCGACCTTAACACCGCCAGAGATCTGCGTGACGCAGGCGCAGCCTCGATCATGCCCCTGGGAGCGCCGATCGGTTCCAACAAAGGGCTGGCAACCCGCGATTTTATCAAGATCATTATTGATGAGATAGCACTGCCTGTTATCGTCGACGCCGGGATTGGCCGCCCCTCCCAGGCCTGTGAAGCCATGGAAATGGGTGCCGCTGCCGTCATGGCCAATACCGCCATCGCTACAGCCGGCGATATCCCTCTGATGGCTGCAGCCTTCAAGCAGGCTGTTGAAGCAGGGCGTGCCGCTTACTTAGCCGGGCTGGGACGTGTTTTAGAGCAGGGTGCGGCTGCTTCATCGCCTCTGACAGGCTTTTTGGAAGACAGGTGATATGAATATGAAAATCGATCAGCATACCGATCCGATGGCTTATCAGCCGGATATGGAAATAACCTCGTCAGCTATTATGGAACAGGTGCTGGCCGCCCGTGCAGCTTACGACGAAACTGTTTATACGGCGGACGACGTGAAACAGGCCCTGCTTCAGGATCACCTGACGCCTGAAGCATTCGCCGCACTGCTCGCGCCGGCCGCAGCACCATTTCTGGAACAGCTGGCACAAAGGGCACAGGCAGAAACACGTAAACATTTCGGTAATGCCGTCAATCTGTTCACCCCGCTTTATATCGCCAACTACTGCGAAAATCACTGCATCTACTGCGGCTTTAACTGCTACAACAATATCAAACGCGCCAAGCTTACTGCCGCTGAAATAGAAACGGAAATGCAGGCTATTGCCGCTCAGGGCCTGGAAGAAATCCTGATCCTGACCGGGGAAAGCCCGAATATGAGCGACGTACATTATATTGGTGCAGCCTGCCGGCTGGCCCGCAAATATTTTCGTGTTGTCGGTCTTGAGGTCTACCCCATGGACAGCAGTGATTATGCCTATCTGCATCAATGCGGAGCTGACTTCGTCACCGTTTTCCAGGAAACCTACGCCCCTGATAAATACGGTCAGCTGCATCTGGGCGGACGTAAACGTATTTTCCCCTATCGTTTTAATGCACAGGAACGGGCTTTACAGGGCGGAATGCGCGGAGTTGGCTTTGCCGCTCTGCTGGGACTGGATGATTTTCGCCGTGACGCTTTGGCAACAGGTCTGCATGCTTATCTGCTCCAACGTAAATACCCTCAGGCCGAGATCGCTTTTTCCTGTCCGCGCCTGCGCCCCATCATCAACAATGAGCAGATCAATCCCAAAGACGTCCATGAGCGGCAGCTGCTGCAGATCATCTGCGCCTACCGCATCTTTATGCCTTTTGCCTCCCTCACTATTTCCTCCCGTGAATGCGCCCGTTTCCGCGATAACGTAGTCGGACTTGCTGCAACTAAAATTTCTGCCGGCGTTGAAGTTGGCATCGGCGGTCACAGCCAGCAGAGCAAAGGCGACGAACAGTTCCTGATCGACGATAGCCGTACCGTCCGTGAAATCTGCGCAATGCTGACGAACCGAGGACTGCAGCCGGTCATGAGTGATTATGTCTATGTTTAAGCTGATCGCCGTTACCGACCAAGCTTCCTGTCCTGAAAATTTTTGGACGCAGCTCCAGCTTTTAGCTGCTTCTGAAATCGACGCTCTTATTTTCCGTGCCAAAGAATTACCGCCGCAGGAATATTATCGGCAGGCCTCACAGGTGCAGAAAATCTGCCGGACACATCAGCTGCCGCTGATCCTGCATACTTATCAGGACATCTGCCGCCGGCTTGATACGTATGGACTGCAGGTAAGCTATCAGCAGCTCCTATGCCAGCCTCAGCTGCGGGCACAGGTACAATGCCTGGGCGTTTCCATCCACCATGCTGACGAAGCGGTACGTGCCGCTGACTTGGGCGCCGATTATTTATTAGCAGGGCATATCTTTGCTACAAGCTGCAAGCAGGGGCTGCCCGGACGCGGTCTTGATTTTCTCAGCGCCGTCTGCGCCGCTACATCACTGCAAGTCTACGCTATCGGCGGGATCACTCCTGCCAATATCGGACAGATCAAAAAAACAGGCGCCGCCGGCGCCTGTCTGATGAGCAGCCTGATGACCTGCCCAAAACCAGCAGTACTGGTGCAAAAACTGCGGCAGGCTTTAATATAAAATACTAAAGTAACTAACCTGTCACTCCCCTCATAAAAAATAAAATATTATCTTTGCCATCTTAGATATCAAACAAATCCGGATATATACATTTAGCCATTTTCTTTATCCCACTTCCGGTCTTAATAGCACTATTGTATGTATAATTAAGAGCAATACCACAAATCCTATTATTTCTGACAGCTTTTAAACTCTGCAGCGCCGGAATATTTTTAAAGTATTCCGCAGCAGCTTCAGGGTCACCACCGCTTTTTACCACAAATATCACATCAGGATCTTCTGCCAGCAGATATTCCAGACCAACAGTTCCAAAAGGGCTACTGGGAACATAAGCACCTAATCTGGTACAAATATCACCAGCTAATTTAGAATCATCATAAGCAACCAGATTTTTTCCCAACCCCTCAACGATCATGACCTTCGGCTTTCTACGACCCCTAATTCTACTTTGAACATTCTTAACTGTTTCCTGCATTTCCGCTATAATTTTTCCGGCCTGCTCTTCTTTGTTAAAAATCATTCCCAACCCTGCAATAAACTTATATTCCAACTCCAAACTCTCGCGATGATTGCGTAAGGCCGGAGAATTGGCATTCTCAGGTAAAAAAGTATGGATATTTCTCTGATTCCAAAACTCTGTGCTTTTCAGACCTTTATTAGTAAATAAGGATTGCCCCGAAATTATCAAATCAGGCGCTAAGGCTAAAACCGTTTCCGTATTTAAAATTATGCCGCTTTCAAAATGTATTTTATTATATCTTTCAGCATATTTTTCTTCAGGCACATAATAAGGATTGCCATATTTTACAGAACAAATTATTTTATCTTCTACTCCTAATGCTACCAACGTTTCATTGATATTTTCACCAACGGCGACTACTCTTTGCGGTACGCGATCGTAAAAGCTGATCTTCTCCCCAACAATATTATAATTTTTTACTTCTACATTCCTGATCATACGCTTGGGGTACGTTTCCTGCACAGCAATTCCAGCAGGTTGGGATACAAAACTGGTTTCACGCTTGATCAACATGGTTATCACTGTCAAAAGTACGACTGCCGCAATAACTGTTATTATTTTTCTGTTCATTTTTCAACTGCTTTCCGCCATAATTTCAGGTAAATACCGGACAAAACACCCGCAGTCAGTTGCCCTACTCAGTAACTGTGTGTTCCCCAGACGACCTTGATATTATTTTGTTCAAAAAAATCAATTATTTTTAAAATATATTTGCATCTGCGCTTGTCTGCCGTTCTAGTCTGACAGCAAATACCTATATGAACAGCATCCGGCCGTATCCTCAAAATACGCTCTAATTTTTCATTAAATCCTGTTTTACTGCTGAATTTTATATTCTCACAGCCATTACATGACATAAAGGCAGCCAGCTCAATCTCCTGGTCAGCGTAACGTGAAAAATATGCACTTTTATTATTAAAGGCCTTTAAACAGGACGCACCCGTACAATTTTCCTCAGCTTTCAAACAACGTAAAACAACTATTTTTTTCATTATTCTTTTCTCCAGTGCTGCGGCAGATAAATTATGTTGATTCTGCCATTTTCAGAAGTATTTACCTTTGTCCGCACTCCATACAATTCATAAATAAATTTTTCAGTAAGCAGCTGCTCCGGCGCAGCGCAGCCAACGATCATTCCGTCCTTAACTGCAATCAGCCTGTCACAATACATAGCGGCAATATTCAAATCATGAACCGCAGCCACAACTGTTAGATCCAGACCTTTTACTATATCCATTATCTGCAGCTGATATTTGATATCCAAATGGTTAGTGGGTTCATCAAGTACCATACATTCGGTTTGCTGCGTCAACGCACGCGCCAAAATAACACGTTGCTGCTCACCGCCTGACAGCGTACTGAAACTGCGTTTTTCAAAACCGGCTAAACCAACCGTTTCCAACGCATGTCTTGCAATAGCATAGTCTTCGGCATTATCTCTGTCTAATATCTTTTTGTGCGGCGATCTGCCCATCAGCACTACCTGCAAAACATCAAAATCAAAACTGTAACAATTGTGCTGCGCCACTACTGCCAGCTGCAGTGCCGATTCTCTGTAACTCATTTCATCCAGACTTTTACCATTTAAAAATATCCCGCCTTCAGTTGGTTTTTGCACACGATAAACACATTTTAAAAACGTACTTTTACCACTGCCGTTAGGCCCGATAATACCGACAAACTCTTTATCATGTACATTAAAATCCATCCCTTTCAGGATTTCCTGATTGCCGATAAAAACTCTGACGGCCTTTGTTAAAATTTCCATTATCAATTACCCCCAAAGCCGTAGGTACGCTTTATCATCAAATAGACAAAACACGGAGCGCCGATAAGTGATATCAAAATTCCTATAGGTAGTTCTGTTCTGGGAATAATAATACGGCACAGTCCATCCGCAATAACCAAAAAAACAGCACCCACTAAAGCCGTTACTGGAATAAGCTTTTTATGATCAGTCCCAATCAGCATGCGCACGACATGCGGTACTATCAGTCCGACAAAACCTATCATACCGGCAGAATATACTACAAATCCTACAATTAAAGAACTGATAAGCAAATATACCTGACGGTAAATATGCAGGTCTGTCCCCAAGGTGACTGCTGCCTCATCTCCCAACAACATTAAATTTAAAATGCGACTTTGCGACCAGAAGAACAGTACTGCCAAAATCACTATGGGTACAATAACGGTAAGGTTATCCCATTTAGCGCCGGCGAAGCTGCCCATCATCCAATAGGCGATCGTCTGCATCCCTTCTTTATTATTGGCAAAATAAACTATAAAACTTGAAAAAGCGCTGCAAACAGCGCTAAGCGCCATACCTGCCAGTAAAAGTTTCATTGAATTACTCCTGCCGCCTAAATTCGAAATAAATAATACCGCCAACGAAATACAAAAGGCACCGATAAAAGCAGCGATACCGACAAAATTTTCACCTAAAGTCATACCTATACCAAGTAAAATAGCTGCCGTCGCGCCTAAAGATGCTCCTGAAGAAATACCCAGAATATAAGGATCAGCCAAAGGATTTTTTACTATCGCCTGCATAATAACTCCACAACAGGCCAGACCACAGCCAACAGCAGCAGCTAATACCAGCCTTGGAAGACGCAGCAGCCACACTATATCATGCGCCGCGCCTCTTCCTGCTGCTTCAACAGACAGATCGCTTTGCAGCTGATCTACTATAACGGTGTAAATCTGTGCCAACGGCAATTTTACTGTGCCAATGCTTAAAGCCCACAAGAAAGCAAGCAACAAGATTGCGACCAGCAGCAAACAAATAAACAAGTAGCCCGTTTCACGAAAATATTTCTGCATCCTGATTGCTCCTCTGCCAATAAAAATGCGATAAAAGATACCTGCCGTAAAAACAGGTATCTTTTATCCAAACCAAAATCATTTTGATTCCAGACAGCTTACAATTCAAACTCTGCCGAAACCATAAAAGTTCTGGGACCACCAAGATGCAAAACATTTCCGGATGCGCTCCAATAATTTTTATTAAATACATTGTAGCACATTGCATTCAAAGTTACAGGAGTACTGTTCATTTTGGTTTTATATTTTACACCTAAATCCATAGTAAAGTAACTGGGCACTTTATATTTTTCATTCAAAACATAAGAAGTACCTACATAATTACCACGCAGCAAAGCTGAAAAAGCATCACTGGCTTCATATTCTACTCCCAAACTAGCAGTCCAGTCAGGTACACCGTTAGGACGTTTACCATTTGTAGCAGTGCTGCTTGTTTTTTGTTCTGTATTAAGGTGCATAAAACCGCCAATCAAATTCCATTTTTCTGCTATAGTACCCGTTGCAGTATACTCAATACCTTTATGTCTGCGTTCACCATCCTGTCCTCTTGTATAACTTCCATCTGAATTCAAGATATCAATACCATTAGCTTTTTTTATATCAAAATAGCTCAATTTATGTAAAAAGTCCCCTGTTTTCATCTTAATCCCAAACTCAGTTTGTTTAGTTTTATAAGGATCTAGTGTTTCGCCTTTGTTAGTGTAATTAAGGCTACTTGTAGTACTAACAATCTCACCTTCAACAAATTCCTCTGTATGATTTGCATAAACTGTAAAACGAGGGCTGAAAGCATAGCTGATACCGTAAGCAGGAGAAATATCATAATAATGACCGGTATTTTTATTATGTAAACCGTCTGCTTTATAGCTGTCTCTTTTTATAGATTTACCATTTAAACCTATAAGAATATTCAACTTTTCATTATCAGTACTGATAATATCCATCACAGACCAGCCACTGGTGCGATTTCTCGTAGTATAACGTGCGTCAGATTGACCAAAGGTAGGATGCGACCAATTACCAGGATCGCCTACATAAATATTACCATTCCACCCACTCTCTGTAACAGAATTACTCGGTCCCCCATAATAATGCCACTGCCGGTCTACACCCAAGGTATAATTATGTTTTAGATCACCAGTTTTAAAATCACCACGCAGACCAATCTGTGCATAATCTCTTTTCTCAATCAGTGAATAATTATCAGCTGTAGCAGTAAAATCACCAGCTTCATTAAGTAATGTTTTACTAAATCCAACATAATAATACCAGTCCTGCTTAAAATGCCCGGCATTCAAGAAAGCACTTAAATGATCATTGATTTTTTGTTCATGGTTCAAAGTAGCAACAAAGTTAGTATTTTTATCACGGCGCCATACCGGATTAAAATTGATATCTCCGTCCGGAGCAGTTGGCAAGGCAGAACCTATATAACTGCTTGCTACTGTTAATCCGTACGGCCTGCCCTGACTGTCAGTATAGGTATAACCAACCATTAAATTAGTTTTGCTGTCGTCAGTTTTCTGATCTAAATTGATATAAATATTTCTCTGTTCCAAGTCCCAGTTTTTTATAGAGCGCTCGCCGTTAACATTACTGGCATTGATACGGATGCCATAACGATTGCCCTCGCCAAAACGGCGGCCAATATCAACAGTTTCTTCAAAAGCGCCTTTAGAATGCCATTTCAAGCCTATACTACTGTTAGGATCATCTAAAGCCTGTTTACTGTTGATATTTATCGTGCCGCCATCCGCTGTATAGTTAGATGAACCCCTGATACCTGTAGCGGGTCCTTCGATAACGTCGATCGAATCGATATAGTTACTGGATTGACGTGTCATGGCTTGCATACCGGGAATACCGTTGACCATAAAACCCCTGCCGCTCTCAGAAAAACCTCTTATATTAACACAATCTACAGCTGCATCGTAGGTCTTTTGTACGGAAGGCACCAAACTTAGCATCTTACTTAAACCTTCAGTTGAGGACATAAAATCTTCAACTGCTTTTTCAGAAATTGTAGTAACACTGATAGGTGAATTCATCGCATCCTGCTCACCTAAAATACCAATATTACTGGTAGCGCGTACATATTCACCGGCAATATAACGTTTCCCATTGACTACGATCTCAGCTAAATGAAAATTTTGCAGATCAGGCGCAGAAGTCTCTTGTGTCTCTTGGGGGGGAGGCAGATGCATTGGCCTCTGCTACAAACCCCACACTGGCAACCGCCATACATATAGCAGCTATTACTGTTTTCTTCCTTTTCACCATCATAAACCACTCCTAAAAAATTTATTCTTCAATTTTTCCTGGTCAAGCTGCCCTTGTTTCGCTCACCAGGAAAAATTAAAAACCTGATTGAAAATAAAAAAGCCTTTTCTGCACATGACGACAGAAAAAGCTCTCTTTTCTATATTTCGCCTACCTGTCATTCGCAGGACATCCCCAGCGTTCAAATCAGGCAGTTCTTCTGGCTCTGCTTCATCGTTTATCTAGCCTTCCCAGTTTCCCAGTGGCATTTTTAGATTTACTCGGCATTACAGCTGCGGGACAGCACAGGAATCAAACCTGTTTCTCTATTAAGCATTGCTGCACCTGATCTTCTTTTATTCAAATTTTAAAGTGCCATACATTATTCTATAGAGTATAGAATAATGTATGGCACTTTTTTTGTCAAGCACTAACTATTTGATTAATATATAACCCTTTTAATTAAAAAATCTAATTTCCTATATTGATTACTATTTTTTTATTATTTGCATCGACTTTTCCAGAAGCTCCAGCATTGCCTTATGTGCCATTTTCGGAGATTTTATTTTTATTGCTTCCAAAATATTTTGATGACCTTGTATAATATGCTTTTGACCTTGCTCACAACCGTCAGCATATCTCATATGTGTAGAAGCGACAAGCATCTTCATAATTTTCACGAACACTTCATTCCCTGTCTGTACCCAAATAGTATGGTGAAAATCCAGATTTAGTGAATGAAATTCAAAAAAACTTTTTGCCTTTTTTTCTTTAGCAATAATCCCAGCTAATTGAATTACGAAATTATCATCAAAATTATCTATCGCTAGTTTCATTTCCATCTCAGAAAGTGCAACTAAACACTGATAAATATTATCGCTCTCTTTTTCATCAGTTCTTCTTACAACAACTCCATAATATGGTTTAATTTCTACAAATCCGTCCGCTGCTAATTTTTTAAAGGCTTCGCGTATAGGAGTCGCACTTATGCCTAATTCTTTTGCAACATGCTGCTCCTTTAATCTGACCCCTGATTCTAATTTCTGACTAACAATCAATTCAACCAATATTTTATAAGCTTTATCGCTAAGTGTTTCTTTATCCAGATTGTGTATATTATTATTTTCGTCCATAATATTCTTCCTTGGTACTAAGATATTAGCACAATCGATCAATTTTGTCACTCAACTTTTCCAAACGAAATATAAACAAAAAATCCCGCTTCTGTCATAAGAAGCGGGATTTTATTTCATCAGGCAAACATCCAGACAAAAAAAATGGTGATCCACCCGCGACTCGAACGCGGGACACCCTGATTAAAAGTCAGGTGCTCTACCGACTGAGCTAGTGGATCACATAGTTATCAAGTTTCAAGCCAACTTGACAACGATATAATTATAACTACCTTTCACTGTTCTGTCAAGAAATAATTTTCAAAAATATAAAAACCGTCAGAAAAAATCTGACGGTTTAAATTTTTGATTTACAGCAATTTTTTCAGTACGATAGTCTGTTCACGTTCCGGACCTACGGAAACAATACCCAGTTCGACACCGGCAACCTCACTCAGACGGTTCAGATAAGTTTTCGCCTGAACAGGCAGCTCGTCAAAGGTGCGGATAGACGTAATATCAGTCAGCCAGCCTTCAAACTCTTCAAAAACCGGTTCAACCTTTGCCAGAACGTTCAGGCTGGCAGGAATCTGTTTGATTTCCTGTCCGTCGATCTTGTAGCCGACGCACATTTTGATCTTCGGCATTTTATCGAGAATATCCAAACGGGTCACTGCCAGGCAGTCCAGGCTGTTCAGACGTGCGGAATATTTGAGCATGAAAGCATCAAGCCAGCCACAGCGGCGGGGACGTCCGGTAACGGTACCGTATTCATGGCCTGTTTCACGGATCTGATGCCCGGGTCCGTCAGTATCAAGCAGCTCAGTAACAAAGGGACCTTCGCCGACGCGTGTCGTATAAGCCTTGACTACGCCCACCACATGGTCGATATAACGGGGGCCGATGCCGCTGCCGGTGCTGGCATTGCCGGCAGTCGGGTTCGAGCTGGTAACATACGGATAAGTACCATGATCGATATCAAGGAAAGTAGCCTGCGCGCCTTCAAACAGCACGTTTTTACCCTCGCTGAAAATTTCGTCTAAAACTACGCCGGTATCGGCAATATACGGCCGCAGCTCTTCGGCATAAGCCAAAAATTCCTGCAGCATAGTTTCATAATCAAAAGGTTCGCCGCCATAAATTTTAGTAATAATGGCATTTTTGGCTTCCAGGTTGATTTTCAGCTTTTCTGCAAAAGTATCGGGTTCCATCAAATCACAGATGCGGATGCCGGTACGGGCAACCTTATCCATATAGCAGGGGCCAATACCGCCTTTGGTCGTACCGATCTTATTACAGCCCAAAGCTGCTTCCTGCAGTTCATCCAGACGGGCATGGTAAGGCAGCACCACATGCGCACGGTCAGAAATGACCAGATTGTCGCAGCTGATGCCTTTAGCCTTCATATCAGCAATTTCATGCAGAACTACGCCGGGGTTGATAACGACGCCGTTACCCAGCACATTAGTCTTATCACTGTACAAAACACCGGAGGGAAGCAGACGCAGTTTATAGGAAACGTCATTGACGACTACCGTATGACCTGCGTTGGAACCGCCGGAATAACGTACGACGGCATCGGCTTTCTGTGCCAAATAATCAACAATCTTACCTTTACCTTCATCGCCCCATTGGGCACCAATAACTACAACAGATGACATGTGAGCATCTCCTTATCTAAATCATAATCCGAAGCGGGACATAATCAAATCTACATGACGCAGCATGGGTTTGGGATCGAAGCAGGCTTCGATTTCTTCTTTGGAGAGATATTTTTGGATATCCGCATCCATTTCCACGTTGGTCTTAAAATCAGCGCCTTCAAGCCAGCGGGCCATAGCGTTGCGCTGCACCCATTTATAAGCGTCTTCACGCAGCACGCCCTTGCTGACCAGTGCGATCAGCAGATTCTGGCTGAAGATCAGGCCGCCGGTTTTGTTCAGGTTCGCCATCATCGCTTCAGGATAAACCAGCAGCTTGTCGACGATACCGGTAAATTTACGCAGCATATGATCCAGCGCGATAGTAGCATCCGGTAAAATCACACGTTCCACAGAAGAGTGGGAAATATCGCGTTCGTGCCATAAGGCGACATCTTCCAGCGCAGCAACGGCATACCCTCTCAGCAAACGCGCCATACCGGAGATTTTTTCGCAGGTGATGGGATTACGTTTATGCGGCATCGCCGAGGAGCCTTTTTGCCCGGGAGCAAAATATTCTTCAGCTTCACGAATGTCCGTACGCTGCAGATTACGGATTTCCGTAGCCATTTTATCAAGAGAGGAACCAATGATCGCCAAAGCAGTCAGAAAATCGGCATGGCGGTCGCGCTGAATGACCTGGGTAGCCAGACGGGCAGCCTTGATACCTAATTTTTCACAAACATATTCTTCAATAAACGGGTCAATATTGGAGTAAGTGCCGACTGCGCCCGAAAGCTTACCGACCGCAATAAAATCACGCGCCTGCTTCAACCGTTCGATATTGCGCTCTGTCTCATCCATCCACAGCGCAAACTTCAGCCCGAAGGTCATCGGCTCGGCATGGATGCCATGAGTACGACCGATCATAATCGTATGCTTGTGTTCAGCGGCACGGCGTTTCAGGACAGCATGGAATTTTTCCAGATGACTCAGTAAAAGGTCGGCAGACTGTTTCATCATCACACCCAAAGCGGTGTCCTTGACATCGCTGGAGGTCAGGCCTTTATGGATGTATTTGGAAGCATCGCCCACATATTCGGCCACATTTGTCAGAAAAGCAATGATGTCATGGTTGGTGACAGCTTCGATTTCTTTGATGCGTTCGATGCGGAAATCAGCTTTAGTCTGAATATCCTTCAATGCGTCATCAGGAACGATGCCCAGTTTGTTCATCGCCTCGCAGGCCAGAATTTCTACCTGCAGCATTGTTCGGAATTCGTTTTCCAAAGTCCAGATATGACCCATCTCGGGATGAGTATAACGTTCGATCATTTTTTTGTTTCCCCCCGTAAAATCGGTGTTTTTTGCAATAAGAATAGGAAGAAGGCCTGCTTGCGTTCTTCCTCTCTTATAAATAAACTTTTTTATCCTCTCATATCATAACATTTTCAGTTCTTCACTGCAAGACTACTGAACATTTTTTGCAAATTTATTTAAAACATTCGTAAAATAAACAACAGCGTGAAAACCTGTTATCACAGGCGTTCACGCTGTTTTTCTTTAAAGCGCTCCATTATTTATGACAAAAATAAAAATACCAGACCACACAAAATAATGATCAGTCCACTGATACCCATCAGAAAACGGTACCCCTGATCGCCGAAAAAATCATGAGCGTATCAAAGGCAAACGGGCGCACCCGCCTGTGGTCAAATTCGCAGACCCAACGCCAGTTTAAAAGCGCGCCGATAAAAATCAGCAGGCCGCAGCCGATGATAGTAAACTGCCAATGCTTCTGCAAAAAAGCCATCAGCTGCTCCATCCATATTTCCACGCGCCGCCTCCTTCTCATCTGCTCACAGGTCTGAGTTTACTCCTTACGCTTACTGAGTCCCACAAATTTGGTATATTGTTTGTGGAAGAACAGATTGACCGTATCGACAGGGCCGTTACGGTGCTTAGCGATGATCAGTTCGGTAATATTTTTATTCTCCGTTTCCGGATTATAGTAATCTTCACGATATAAAAAGGCTACAATATCCGCATCCTGCTCCAAAGAACCAGACTCACGCAGGTCAGACAGCATCGGACGTTTGACCTGACGCGCTTCAACGCTGCGGCTCAGCTGCGATAAAGCAATGACCGGAACATCAAGCTCACGGGCCAGCGCTTTCAACGAACGTGAGATCTCTGAAACCTCCTGCTGCCTGTCACCGCTGTTGTTCTTTTTACCGCTGCCCTGCATCAGCTGCAGATAATCGACTACGATCAGATCAAGACCGTGTTCGGCTTTCAGCCGGCGGGCGCGCGACCTCATATCCATGGCAGTGATACCTGCTGTATCGTCGATATAGATATTAGCACTGGAAAGCGTATCTGCCGTATTGATGAGCATCGCCCAATCTTCATCACGCAGCTCGCCGATACGCAGACGCTGCGAATCAATGTTGGCTTCGGCGCAGAGCATACGCTGTACAAGCTGCTCCTTGCTCATTTCCAAGCTGAAAAAAGCAACTGTTTTCGGAGCTCCGCCAACCTTTTTGGCAGCTCGGATCGCCACATTCTGTACCACATTGAGCGCAAAAGCAGTTTTACCCATGGAAGGACGGGCCGCAAGGATGATAAAATCACTGCCATGCAGGCCGGAGGTCAGATTATCAAGATCTTCAAAGCCTGTAGGCAGTCCTGTAAGACCATTCTTATTGCCCATCAGCGCTTCGATACTCTTAAAAGAATCAAGAACGATCTCATTGATCGGCGTAAAATCAGCTGTCTTCTTCCGGTTGGAAATCTCCAGAATCTTGCTTTCAGCACTGTCGATGATGTTTTTCACATCATCATTAGCCTCATAACCCATCGAAGCGATCTGCGTCGATACGGAAACCAGCTGACGCAGAATCGATTTTTCTTCGATAATGCTCGCATGATAGGTTACGTTGGCCGCAGTCGGCACAGCATTAGCCAGCGAAGTGACATAAGCGATACCGCCCACATCCTCCAGCTTGTTGTCACGCTTCAGAATCTCCGTCACCGTGATCATATCCACAGCTTCGTTCTTATTGTAAAGCTCCAGCATAGCGTTAAAAATGACGCGGTGCGCCTCACGGTAAAAATCAGTATCCCGCAGGATCTCCATGACCTTGGGGATAGCCTCTTTCTCGATCAGCATCGCGCCCAGCACTGACTGCTCGGCTTCTATATTTTGCGGTGGTACTCTGTCCTGCATAACCTTCCCTGTCTTTCGCTTATTCCGCTTCAACTACTACGGCAAATTCCGCAGCAATCTCAGGGTGCAGTTTAGCTACAGCTGTATAATTGCCTAAACCCTTAACAGGTGTTTTCAGTTCTATCTTCCGGCGGTCGATATCCAGCTTGGTCTGTTCGATCAATGCTTCCGCCACGTCTTTAGACGCAACCGAGCCGAACATTTTCCCATTATCACCGACACGTACCTTCAAGGTAACGGTCACTTTTTCGATCTGAGCTGCCAGAACGGTAGCTTCATCTTTTTTCTGCGCGGCACGACGGGCAGCATTGGCCTGATCCTGCTTGGCCTGATTTAAATTAGCCGCACTGGCTTCTTTCGCTAATTTGCGAGGCAGCAGATAGTTGCGGCCATAACCTTCGGCCGTTTCTACGATATCGCCTTTTTTACCTAAACTTTTAATATCTTGCAATAAGATCACTTTCATTGTTATCAATCTCCTCTAACTGTTTTTTTGCCAAAGAGATGATCTGCGGCATGATATCCACAGCCCTCTTATTGTCAAGCTGTACGCCGGCCACAGTCTGATGACCGCCGCCGCCCAGCTCTTCCATAATGATCTGTACGTTGACCGTACCGTCGCTGCGGGCACTGATGCCCAGCGAACCGTCAACATATTCCACAATAACGACACTGACATAAATACCGCTGATGGCAACCATCGTGTCGGCAGTCTGAGCCGCTATGACTGATGATTTCGCTTCTTTGGGAGCCTGTTCATAAACGGAAACGATCAGTCCCGGTTCCGGGCTTTCTGCTTCGGCAATCAGCCGCGAACGGATCTGGAAGGTTTCCATATCGTCCTTGAACAGCTGCCTTACCACAGTCGGGTCAGCCCCGCTGCGGCGCAGTAAAGCTGCCGCTTCAAAGGTGCGCTCACCGGTCTGTACGGCAAAATTTTTCGTATCGACAACGATGCCCGCATAAAGCGCGGTCGCTTCGCCTTTAGTAAATTCCAGACGGTCATTAAAATAGCCTACAAGCTCCGTCACCAGTTCGCTGGTCGAGGAAGAAGAAGGCTCCATATATTGCAGCACCGTTTCTTTGATGGCGTCTTCCGCACGGCGATGATGGTCGATAATGATCCGTTTCGGGATCGCTTCCATAACCTCTTTGCTTGCGCACAGCATCGGCCGGTGATGGTCGACCAGAAACAGCAGGCTGCCGGGCGTAATATGAGCCATTGCCTCCGGTCCTTCCAGCATCAGTTCCAGGTACTGTTCATCATCCTGGATCAGCTTCAGTTCATCACGCTGCAGCATTTCCTTGATCTTATCCAGTGCGTCAGTTTCGCCGCTGACAACGATATAAGTTTCCTTCTGCAGTGACAGCGCCATTTTCGCTACACCGATAGCACTGCCGATCGAATCAAAGTCCTCCATCATATGCCCCATAACGAAAACCTTATCTGCGGCAATGATCTGTTCATGGATCGTATGCGCTACGATACGTGCGCGCACGCGTGTACTTTTAGCAGTTACGGTAGTCGTGCCGCCAAAGAACTGTGTCCCGCCGTCTACGGCTACGACCACCTGGTCGCCTCCGCGCCCCAGCGCCAGATCCAATGCTTTGACTGCGTTCTGGCTCAGTTCTTCCAGATTGTCGCCTTCGCAGGCAATACCAATGCTCACTGTCGGAGTGATCTTATTGCCGACATGGATCTCACGTACACTGTCTAAAACGGGGAATTTCTGCTCCATTAAATCACGCAGGACCGCCTGATTAAAACCAATCAGACACAATTCTTTATTAGAACGACTGATAAAGCCGTTTTCTTCCTCGGCCCACTTGCTCAGTACTTCATTGACCTCGCCGCTGATATTGGCGCGGGTCGTTTCGCTCATACCCTTCATCACGTCTTCATAATTATCAAACCTGACGTAGGCCAGACACAGCTTCTCATTATCATATTTCTGGCGCAGCAGCTCAAAATCAGTCACGTCGCTCAGATAAACCATCAGGCCCGTGCCTTTTTTCTCACCTTTTTCCGATGTCTGCACCCGGCAATGCTTCAAATTATAGTAGCGGTCCTCGATCTGGATCAGGCGTTCGCCGTCCTTCACGCTCAGCGTGTCGAACGCATTGGCCGGCAGCGGCAGAACATCTTCCGGACGTTTGCCCTCCAGATTTTTAGTACCCACATATTTACTGAACAGCTCATTTTTCCACTGCAGTTTACCGTCTTTGGCAAAAACAGCCATCCCGATATCCAGATTCTGAACGGCATGATGATTAGTACGCTCAATATTACGCACTACCGTATCCAGATAGCTGTTAAAGCGTACTTCCTTACTGCGCAGACTTTTTTTGTTGTAATAATACAACAGGCCGATCAGCAGAATACATACCGGTATCCATAACGGTTCGTAAAAACCGATAATGAACGTCAGAAAAACGATCAGTATCAGCGGTATAATATCACTGCGCGAATCCCAAATTTTGTTAAACATATACTCGCCTCATCTCTATGCGCGCTTGGAAGTCCTTTTCCCGCTGAGATTACGGAAATCAAATACCAGGTCAAACGCGCCCACAAACACAATAATCTGAGAAAATATCTGGACAAAAAACAACAGTGCCACCGATACAGTTCCCCACCATTTCGGTTTATTGTTTTTTTCCAGCCACCAATAGATCAAAGCAATACCCTGCAATACAAAGAAAACACTGGTTATCACCTGCAGATTAACTGAGATATGGTACATCAGGCTTTCCGGATACTGAACATAATAGGAAACCATCAGCAACGAAATACCATAAGGCCACAGCATCCAGCCAGGTACGTTCCATTGCGTAAAAGGAGGAAACTCCTCAAAAGCAACTCCCAGCTTACTCAAAATTTTACGTGCGGCCAGATAATTGACAAAGGCAATAATAGGAGCGCACAGGAAAAAAGCTCCCGGCATGATCAGTCGCATCATCCGAAGCATCTCGGCATTGCTTTTAACGGCTGCGTCGATCTCGGTCTGGCTCATTCCCATGGACTGGTAATAGCCTACGCTCTCACGGGCAGCCTCTTCCAATGAAGTAAACATCATATCGACCGGCTGGATACCCATGATATACAGCGCAATCAAAAAACTGGCACCGATAGAAATCAGGCAGGCCACCGAGCTGATCAGCATCAGCTTGAAAGGCTTATACCCGCGGCGCATACACTCGCCCAAGGTCAGCCCCACTAAACCAAAAGCAGCCAGCAGCGAAAAAGCATGCAGCGGGCTGATCAGAACTGCTACGGCAATATCAGCTACTATCAGCGTCATAACGCTCCAGCGCAGTCCGTTGCGCATACCGCAGATAGCGATAGGCAGGGGCCATAAAAAATTGATAAAGCTGCCGATGACCGGCACATACATGCTGATAATAGCAAAAACTATGGCGATAGCGGCCAAAATGCCCGCTTCTACCATGGCAGAAGTTTTACGAATCACTTAATTTCCTCCTTCGTAGCTATACATACATATATATAGCTAGGTATGTATATTCTACACCGAAAACGGCAAAAACGCAAAAAATAAGTGGCGCTGCCCAAAGCAGCGTCACCTTATAAAACGGTTTTATTTCCATTCAGTTTTAGCTTTTACCAGAACGCCATCGGCCTGAGGCACCAGCTCAACCAAATGTACTACATCAAACAGTGAACGATCCAGGACTTTTTTCTGCTGCAGCCTGCTTTGCTGCAGCGCAGCCGTAAAATCGACACTGATACTGCCCTGCTCATACTTGGTCGTAACACTATCCGCATCGATATCCACCCTGTCGATCACCAGATCTACGATAGCCATGATCAGCTTGCTCCCCATCAGCTCCACTACCAGCTGCGCAAAATCATTGTCTGCGACAGCAAAATCGACCAGCTTCAGCCTTGTAAAAGCAGATTCGGCATCGACATTAAACACCTCGACCTGCAGCAGCAGCTCCAAAGTGCCGTGCGTTGTATGCTGCAGCTCCAGCCGCAGCAGATCAGGCTCGGCATAAGCCAGAGACTGTAATGTAAATTCGCTGCCGGCCAGGCTTTGACGCACATAATCCACGATTTCATCATAAGGGACTACCAGACCGCCCTGGCTCAGCTGCTCCCATTTCTGCGCCGAGAACCACAGCTGCCCCTTATCTTTCAACGGTCGCAGTCTTTCACTGACCGTCGCGATTTTTTCTGATAAAACCGTTTCCGCCCGATCAGCATGTTTTTCTATTTTAGAAAACAAATTTCCTGATTTGTTTCGCAAAGCTTCCTTCAGCTCACGCAGTTCAAAACGTTTGCTTTCATCACCCAAAGGCGTGTCTTTGCAATCCATTTTTTCAAAATCTTCACTGTGCTTCATTCCCTCTTTACGGGCGCTTTCATAAACTTCCCGGAATTCAGCAATATCTTCGGGACGCCCGGCCTTAATCCAGGCATTAGCGGCCTTGCCTACAGCATAAGTCACCGATACACCTACCGGCACCTGGATCGGCGCTATTGGAATCAACGTTACCAGTGTCTGACCGACAAAAGTCGCCCCCAGTGAAGTCAAAAGTCCCAAAACAGCACTTTCTTCCAGCTTTACTCCGCGCAGCTCGCCCAGGCGCATAATCATATAGACCTCGTTAGCCATCAAAGCCATTGTTCCCACCAAAGGCGCAACTACAATCACACCGGCACGGGCTGCTCCCCAGCGGCAGATCTTTTCAGCTTCCCACTCTATATCGACAGGCTGTAATTCTTTTTCTTCGGTCATGGTATCACCTCTTTGCGATTGTTCCTGCTGTTATAATTCGCTTTTGCGTCAACTTATCCTGCAATGTTACTAAAATATCACAAAGCCGCTATTTGTAAATTTTCATTAAAATATTATC